>Ga0334884_1001038_pt1 | contig 45031 bp, 52 predicted proteins | sample GraSluR1_MG_7_FD_207215 | JGI IMG/M metagenome (GOLD analysis project Ga0334884, IMG submission 207215) | Sludge microbial communities from methane-producing bioreactor in Wageningen University, Netherlands - Granular Sludge_12_05 R1 | ecosystem: Engineered > Bioreactor > Anaerobic >... | reverse complement strand
ATCTATACATAAACTAATAAAAAAACTAAAAAACCTTTACTACACTGAAATAAAACAAAAAACATACACACAAAACTGGACAAAAAAATTTATTAATATTAACAAAAGTTAAGTCAATTACTATATTCAATAAAACTTATGCAAAATAACTATTCATTTACATTATAATAATAGTTACTATAATACTAGAATAAGAAATAATATTCAATAAGTATTACAGTTAGAAAAGAAGAAAGGAGTTTGATGTTGAAATATATATTTTTAGACGAATCTGGGGATCTTGGTTTCACTCCCAAATCAAGTAAATATTTTATTGTTGCTTGTATTTGTGTTGATGAAGAAAAAATCGTAAACAGGTGTATTAAAACAGTTCGTAAAGGTTTATCTAAGAAATATAAGAAAACAGAGTTAAAATTCTCAAATTCATCAAAAACTACTAAAAGAAGAGTTTTAGAATGTATCGCATTAAAAAACGTATCCATATCTTATTTGGCTCTGAATAAAGGTTGGATTCATAGTCATCTACGTAATAAAAAATTCGTTATACATAATTATATGATTGCCCAGTTATTAAGCGAATTATTAGACGAAGCATCAAACAATAAGACTATTATTGTTATTGACAAATTTTTACCTTATAAAAATATAGTTGATTTCAATCGTTATATCGGTTTAAAAACTCCTTCCGTATTAGACATTAGACATGAGTCCTCTCATGGTTCAAATGGAATCCAAGCTGTAGACTTTATTGCGGGGGCTATCCATCTTAAGTATCGGACCAATGACGAGAGCTTTTACAGCATAATATCAAATAAGGTGAATGTATCGTTAGATACTCGTGAAAATATTTTCAAAAAGCGATGAAAATGAAAAGGTGAACCCTTTCTTACTCATCCCACCCCGTATCCACGGGCCTCATTCTTTCAGAAGGACTTACTCACCTTAAAATATAATAAGTATAACGAGATATATAAATTTTTCTGGTCATGCCATATTGATACTTGGTAATATAGTTAATGCGTATTTTTAGTTAAAGTAAATCGAAATTTCAATTTTTTCTTGAAAAACTTATAAAATCTTGATCTTTTTATACAGGGTATCCCTCTCCACGGCACCGGCCCATATCTCTGATTATCTTCTGGAAGTTTTCCCGGTGTGATTTGCACCATGCTCTGCCCCTGCAAATTTGGATATGTTCTCCTTTCCCAAGTTCCTCCCAAGTCATTTGCCCCTGCGATGAAGCATACTTGGACGAATTTAAATCCAGTCTCACCCATAAATTTTTATTGAATCGATGAATGCGAAACTTAAAAATACCATCACTCCTAATCCTCTACTTCTTCCCTCCACTCTTCTCTCATCTTTTTCAACCGGGTTTGGAGTTTTTTTATTTCAGATGATAATTCGTTGGTCCTTTTCATGTACTGGTAGAGGTATTCTTCACTTTCTTCTGCCTGCTCGTCTGCATCCAGTTCTCGGACTTCTTCGAACTTTATGTATCCGGTTATATGTCCAAAGTTGTGGTTATATTGAACTATAGCATCCTCTACATTTTTGAGGCTTTCTAAAGCGTTACTCTCTTTTAATAATTCAGTTAATCGTTTTTCGTCTTCTAAAAAAGTTTTAATCTGGTCTTCCCAAAACATCTCAACAACCTTATTCATTTATTAAATATTATAAAAACAGGATTCGGGTATTTCTTCCTCATGTTCCTTTAAACTATCGATGTACAATTCAATTGCTTCCCTTGCCATTTCTATTGCTTCATCTAAAGAATCTCCATATGTGACGCAGCCAGGCAGTGTCGGAATTATTACAGTATAGCCACCTTCTGGTTCTTTTCTAAGCAATAGTCGGTAAGTCATTGGTTTCATAAATATTTACCTTAATTGTGTCTTCAAATAACTTCCTTTACACAGGCTACACAACACCGGCACAGGCCGTACTCCTCATCTATATGCAACTTCTTCGCGGTACAGTAGTAGTTATCTCCCTCTTGGTACACGGTGGTCCCATCACCAAACTCGATACCCGGTGGGTGTAAGGGTTTGTGTGCCATAAAGGTCAAGTATATGCATATGAGTTTGATGAACTCCTTGAATTCTTCATCCACTGGACCGTGTAACTCGAAGTATCCTTCCACCCTATTTTCCAGGTCATGTAACTTCTCCACATCAACATCTCCACTAACTTCATCAGGTGATAAATCCAGTATTTCATGGAAATTTTGGAGATTGTACCTAGAAACAGCACACTGCACCGACTTATTATTTACATCCAAACAGTTAGGGTTAGATTTTACCTTTGATTTATACGGTTCGATATCATGTTGCAGTCTTAAAAGTAGTTTAGAAGTTTTCATTTCTATCTGATAATAATATAGAAATGGATCTATAAATAAACAAATAATTTCATGCAAATATCAGAAAGGAATTCTATAAATTAATAGGAAAGGAATTCTACTAATTAATAAAAATAATAAATGGAAATCAGGTGTTCTCTGTTTCCAAATCCGATTTCCCTTTCTTTTCTGGCAGTTTAATGACGACTGTTTCCTCTTCAACTGCTCCGGGGTCCTTTTCTATACATCCTTGTATCTGCGCAGTAATTTCTGACCTATCTTCGGTATCCACCAGGTCCACCATTTCTACCTGTGATCTGAATCTTTCGATTCCCTCCAGGGGTATATTTTCGATGTAGGGAATGGCCCCAGTAGCGCCTATTATTTTCCTTTTTTCGGGTTCAACACCATTTTCATGGAGTGCTTTTATGGTTTGACCGGTTATATGGCCCTGCACCTCTGATCCGCAAACGACCAGGTATCTGAGGTTAGGATTGGATATTATATTTCCCATAACCTTTTCGATACCTAAATTCTCGGTATGTAACGAGCCAGAAATTGCAGCTCCAGCTTTAACAGGCATGTCTTCCATATGGGAGCCTAAAGTCACCACAGCCACAGGGTTTTCTGGTTCTCCAATGGCATAATCTCCTACTAATATAGGCCATCCTTCGGCAGGTGTTTTTTTATTGGTCATGGTCTTTCCATCTCCTTAACTTTTTAACTAACAGTTAATTATTAACTATTAGTTATATTTTAAATTGTAGTTAATGAAATATATATTTTGTGGATTGTCAATTGGTTTCTATTTTATAAAATTCCGATTTACAGACAAACTTATAGGTATCCTCAATAAGGGGGATTCATGGTTCATCATTTAATTTATAAGGAAAATTATATATTAAAAACAGAATCAACAAATTAACTGTTGGTCAACTTACACGCTTGATTATAAAGGCATGATAACATGGCGATCGCAGATAGAAGGAAACGAGAAAAGGAACAGAGACGCAATGAAATCATCGTTGCAGCAGAGAAACTCTTCTTCGCCAAGGGCTATACCAACGTTACCATGGATGAGATAGCTTATGAAGCAGAAGTTAACAAGGCATTGCTCTATTACTACTTCAAAAACAAAGAAGCATTATTCTTCGCAGTTTATCGGCGCATCGTACAGGTGTTATACAAAATATATGAAGACTCTTCCAAACTGGACATTGATGGTCTAACCAAAATAAAAGCTATGAGTGAAGGAATGCATGAATTTTCAAAATCACATCCTGATGAATTCCGTCTATACATATATGCCGGATCCGAACGTTTTATAAATACAGATAATGAAGATGCAAAAAGAGCTACCACACTAGCCACTGGAATGTGGCGGTTGGTGGTGGAAGCATTTCTACAGGGTATTGAAGAAGGAAACATCAGAGATGATCTGGACCCGGTGGAGATGTCGGTTTATTTTAACATGATTACCATGAACGCCTTAAACGTCAGTCCAGTTTTCAGAATGATATTGGAAGCCAGAGGAATAAATCAGGAAAGATTTTGGGAGGATTTAGAACATTTCATCCGGCCCGCACTCACCAACAAACCTTTAAACAGTCCAGATAAACAGGAAAAATCGTAATAAACTTATTTTTTGGTAATTATAGTGTGCGACATTAAAAATTTAGCATTAACAGTTTTTTCGAATACTGTCCTGATATTCTTATTTTAAGAATTGACAGTTCTACATCCTTTTTTATAACTGTCAGATATTATTTCATGTTAAGTTTTCCATGACGACTACTATAATAGATTTTATGGAACTTTTTTTCAGTAATTAATTTACGACAGGAATTAAAACTCCTTAAATTTCTTATAAAGAGTATCCCTCTCAGCTGGAACCCTTCCCATATTCCTGATTATCCTCTGGAAATTTTCAGGTGTGGTCCGCACTCCATGTTCAGCCCCGGCAGATTTGGATATGTTCTCTTCACCCAGAGTTCCTCCTAGGTCGTTTGCCCCTGCGGTGAGACATACCTGTGCAAATTTAAATCCAAGCTTCACCCAGGAAACCTGGATGTTCCTCAGGAGATCCCCGAACATCAGCCGGGCCACAGCGTACACCTTTAGATCTTCAAGGCCGGTACTTCCCGCCCTGGAGATTCCCTCCTTATAGATGGGTGTCAGGCGGTGCATGAAGGTCAAGGGTACGAATTCGGTGAAACCACCCGTTCGCTCCTGTATCTGTCTTAAGATATCCATATGTTCCACCCGGTGTTCTGGTTCCTCGATGTGGCCGTACATCATGGTGCAGGTGGTGGGTATTCCGGTTCGGTGTGCGGTTTCCACTATCTCTATCCACTTAGCCGTGCTCATCTTGGTGGGGCAGAGAACCCGACGTATATCATCGTTTAGGATCTCCGCGGCATTGCCGGGGATGGAATCAAGTCCGGCCTCCTTCAGCATCTTAAGTTCATCTTCAATGGACATGTCTGCCTGTTCAGCTCCATACAGTATCTCCATGGGAGAGAAGGCATGTATGTAAATATCTGGTAATTCTGCTCTGAGTTTCTGGAGCAGTTCCTGGTAGAAATAAGCGTCCACATCCGGGTGCAAACCACCCTGAATACAGACCTCTTTAGCCCCGTTATTCCAGGCGGTTCTTGCTCTTTCAACCACCTGGTCGATGTTTAAAAAATAAGCTCCTTCTTCATCCTTGTCTTTACGGAAGGCGCAGAATCCGCATGTTCCAGTGCAGAGATTGGTGAAATTTATGTTCCAGTTGGGTATGTAGGTGACCCTATCTCCAACGATATCATGACGTAAAGTATCTGCAGTAATTATGAGTGCGTGGAATTCTGTTCCTGTTGTTTTCATGAGTTGGACTGCTTCATCTCGTGAAATCCTGGTTTTGGTAGCCTTTTCCAGTATCTCTTCTATTTGAGGGTCAATGTCTACTCTTTCAAACATGCATTTTCATATTATAATTTGTAACCTTAATAGTTTTGGTTACATGATCTTCTCATCAGTTACACTGGTATGCTATATGTCATGGACAAAAATGCTATAAAAAACGATAAGTTTAAATATTATAGGGTCATAGCTAAATTAGGAGGTGATAATATGGCTGAATTACCTATTGCTCCAGTGGGAAGGATCATCAAAAATGCTGGTGCACAAAGGATAAGTGATGATGCAAAAGAGGCCTTAGCAAAATCTTTAGAAGAAAAAGGCGAAGAAATTGCTAAAAAAGCCGTTGAACTTGCAAAACACGCCGGTAGAAAAACTGTGAAAGCAGATGATATCGAATTAGCCGTAAAAGCAGCTTAAATCCTTTATTTTTAATTTTTTCTTTTATTTTTATGGAAATTTATCCTAAATAATCCTCATCTACCCTTATAAAATATTTTATTTAAAGAGAATTTGTTCCTGTTTTATCTTTTTCCAAACCCAATTTGCTCCATAATTCATCATCACATAGGAGTTCCCTGATCTCTTCATTTTCTTCATCCAGGGAGATGAAATATTTTCGATCTGGCTCTATCACAGCCAAAGCAAAGGGTGTTATGGATTCATAGGTGAATTTATCCTTAAATTCAACGGTTGAAAATATGATAACTGGATATATGGTTCTGTCTCCTACTTTTATTACTTTACCCTTGGTGATTGCTTTCTCGATGGAATATTCTTCACCACTGGGCATAGAATCCATAACTGGTTTTAGCCAGATATGTTTATTCCAATCATGATAGGTTATTTCAACCAGTAGGGTATCCATATATTCTTTTAACAGGTCAAGGGTATTAGGGTCAACGGTCATGTTTTTGTCTTCATTGGTTTAATTTTCTCACGGCGGAAATTAATTCACGCACGGGCTTTTTAGTGATGGCCTTTAAAAGCGCTCCTACTATCCGATAAAGGGTTAGCTTAAGTTCAAAGTCAACGGTACCATCGAATTTAGATTTCCCAAAATCAGGAGTTACAGAAAGATTTATTGGGGGTTTAAGATTTAATAGGGGGATTATACTCCAGATAAAGCCGCACACTTCAGCGGTAGTTACTGGACTACTGAATCCTAAATTCAAATTGAGGAATAACTTCTCAAGATCAAGGGACTTGATAAAGGCACGTAAAATAGGTGTTAAATAGTCAAATGCAGCCATAAATTTTCGAAGAACATCAAGAACATCATTTAAACTATATTTCCTTCCCTTCTTCTCCTTTTCTTCTTTCTTTTCCTTCTCTTCTTCTGGTATGGTACGTTTGAGTAGTCGTATCCTTAACCATTTAAGTTGAAAATATCCTCCCACATCCATATCTTTTTTTTCCATGTAAAAAGAAATATGGAAGGGGATAAAGAGGATTGCAAGTAAAATCAGAGCCATAATAAGAATTATGACACTGATTATTGTTAAAATCAAATTTAATCCTCTCTTGTTTTAATTAAATTCCGAATAAAAATTCAAGGGCTTATTCTGTTGGTTCCTTGGTTTTTTCTTTTCCTTTTTCTTTTTTCATGCCTTTCATTGCTTCCATAGCAGCTGAACCTATCTCACCTAAAGCCTGGGCAATGGGATTTGCGGAGAGGGTCAGTACTTTAACACCTTCCGGTCCTTCTATATTTTTAAATACCACTACCATGGCTATGGGTTCAATTCCTGCTGCTCCACCAGCTCCTGCTCCTGAACCACTACCCTGGTCTTGTGAGCCTCCTTCACCTGAAGCAGCACCGAAACCCATACCAAACCGGGTTATGGGAATCAGAGTTTTATCATCAGTCTCGATTACTTCACCAATCACATTTTCGATATTCAACACTTTTCGGATTTCTTCAACTGTGGTCTTTATAGGATCTCCTACATCCGCCATTTGTTATTCCTCCAGTTTTTTTTACACTTAACTTATGTACTTTTGAACTTAAATAAATTTCCAAGCAAGGGTATTATTTCCGCGTTTCCAAGAATTTAACCCTTTAAACGTGGTTAAAAAGATTTTTAAAGCAGTTTTTAAGAAAGTATATTATATTATAAAATTTAAGTAGATATAAACATATCATCATGCTATTTAGGTTGTTTAACTCTTTGGATTAAAAATTTTAGGAAAAATATTAAATATACGCCGGATTCTGGCCTGGAAGTTACAAAGATTTATATAGGAATATGATTATATTCAAAATGGACGACGGGGCCCGTGGTCTAGGGGTATGATACCTCCCTGACACGGAGGTGATCACGAGTTCGAATCTCGTCGGGCCCATTTTGCCGTGGTAGTTCAGTTGGGAGAACGCCAGACTGAAGATCTGGATGTCGCTGGTTCAAGTCCGGCCCACGGCACTTATACTTTTCGTGCATCAAGTATTATATGTTATAAAATTCATATACTATCTTGGAATTATTTTTTTATTCTCAAATCTTGGGAAGGGGTCTGTTTATGTCAAAAAAGGTGCACTGCCCACAATGTGGTTCTATAAATATGATAAAAAATGTCCCTGATACTGACTTAGGGTGGATATGCAAAAAATGTGGATATAGGGGTACCATTTCTGTGGAAGATGGAAATCTCGAAAAACAGATTAAAGAATTGAAGAAGATGGAAAAACTTAACAGAAAACTTCTAAGACCAAGATAATAGAATATACCTACTTTTTTTTATTATTTAAACAGTTTCCTGGGGAAAATCCCGATAATTCCGCCGATCATGGAAATTGATCCAAAAATAAGGATTCCGCTTAAGAAGACCAGTGCTCCACCTGCTAAGCCGAGGATAAATCCTAGTATCACACCTACCATCCCACCATTCAGGGCTCCTTCCAGGAACTTCTTACTGCCACTTAGATAAGCAGAGATAGACCCGGCAAATATGGTTAAAGCAGTAATAATCATGCTGAAATAAGTTAAAAACTCAATTGGAATATCCGAAGGACTGGTGGGAATATTTTCGCCGAATGCTATCATTACCGATAAGATCAGGGATATAAATAGGAATGAAAGCCCCACAAGAACTCCCTTCCATTTTATCCGGCTATGAGGGGAGGGTCTTGTGTATTGTTTATTTTGAGGGTCCTGTTGTGTTATGGGAGAACCATCTTCTTTATTGGGAAAATCCTGCTGTGTGTCTCGCTGTGTGTTGAGTAAATCCCGCTGTGTGTTGAGTAAATCCCGCTGTGTGTTGAGTAAATCCTGCTGTGTCATTACATAATTCCTTTTCGGGAGGGGAGAATATTCCAGTTTACCTCCACACTCACAATTCTGATAGTTGAAAGACTCTTTTCCCTCCGGTAGGGGGTACTCTTTTCCACATTTCTTGCAGATCAAATAGGACATGGAAGAATAGTATAGTCAGGATAGTTTATAAGGGTTTATATTTATAAGGTGAGTCCTGAAAATATTCAATTACTTTCCATGAAATTGCGCAGCCACACTCCAATCAACCCGCCGAGGGCTGTAAGAGATCCATAAACCAGAGCATAAGCAACCAGGGTAATCAACCCTGCTAAAATCCCTGCAGCCACATCCACCATCATGGCCAAGATCATAATTAGGAGAGCGAGTAGCACTGAGAGAATGAAACCAACCATCCCACCATTTAGAAGACCGTCCAAATATTCTACAGAACCACTTACGTAAGAAGCGATGAATCCAGAGGCGATTATTGCAAGAATAAGCACTATTATATAGCCGCCCAGGGATCTGACCACATCGATACCATTAGTGGATAATATGCTTCCAGCAAATCCGAATGAAGCGATGATGGATGCTACGAATAAAAATATAAGACCGGCAAAAACCGCCCTAAAACTTATCCGGTCGAGGATACTTACATGTGTTTTCGGATAACTTCTCTTTACACGTGTTTTCGGATACTTTCCAGCTGGATGGTCACCAATCCTGCGATTTACCCTCCCCAGTTTCTCTCCACAGGTAAAACAGACTGTGTCAGTTTCCCTGTTTCGGGCTCCGCAGTGGATGCAGGTTTTTGTTGGGGCGTTTCTACTTTTTATGATCTCTTCAAATGATTGGGCGTAACGAAGATGGCCTCCGCATTGACATTCAGCAAAGTCTTCCAGGGATTCTCCAGGTTCTAATTTATAGTAACCCCCACAATCATCACACACTATGAAACGCATTTTCATTCACTTAAATGGTTATCTAATGGATAGTTATTGGTATATAACACTATATAAATGCGACTATAAAACCGAGAATTATTATGAAAGACATACCTCATTTAATGAATGATGCACTATCAATCTGAAACAACATGCCCCTTCAGGTAGGTGGCTTTAGCCTCGGTGATTTCCACATCAACAAAGCTTCCCAGGGGTGCATCATCTACAACCACCAATTTATAAGAATCAGTCCGGCCAGTAAAACCACCCTTTCTCCCGATATCTGTAACAAGCACCGATAACACTTTACCCAGTAATTTTTCATTGTTATGGAGTGTGATGGCATATTTAAGCTCATTCAAATCCTTCGAACGCTTTTTCATGTCCTGGTGTTCTATCTCCTGCAGACTGGATGAGTTTGAACCTGGACGGTGATGATACTTGGATATGTGGAGAAAATCCGGTTGAATTTCTTCAATTACCTTCAAGGTATCCTGGAAGGCTTCTTCATCTTCTGTGGGATATCCTACGATGATATCGGTGGAGATGGAAATTTCGGGTATTTCCCTTCGAAACTGGGAGATGATATCCAGGAATTCCTGCGCGCTGTGCCCCCGGTTCATATCAGATAGAACCTGGTCGTTACCGCTTTGGAGGGGGATGTGGATAAATTTATAAACTTTATCACTCTTAAACGCACGGATTAACTCATCAGCATCGTTTTTAACACTTTTAGGGTGCATCATCCCCACCCTAACCTTGAATTTACCTCGTACACTGGTTACGGCGTTTACAAGTTCAGATAATGAAGTTCCACTATCTTTACCGTACGCCGCTGTATCCTGGGCAGTAAGCTGTACCTCCACACATCCTTCTCTAACCGCCCTTTCTGCTTCCTGCTTTACGAGTTCAACCGGGTAGCTCTTGAGGTTTCCACGGGCGATTCTGGTACAGCAGTAGCTGCAGTATCCGTCGCATCCCTCACAGATCTGTATGATGTTGATCAATTCATTGGAACGTATCTTAGGCAGGCAAACCTTGTTTACATCTTCAAAACCCGTTAATCTCACAGTTTTCCCTGCACACACGGATTTAACCATATCCGGGGCTGAGATGATTTTATGGGGACCCACCCAGCTGGCACCTGGCGCGATCTTTTCCAGTTTATCCTGGTCTATTTCCACCATACAACCACTGATTATAAATTTTTTCTCAGGATACGCCTCCTGCAACTTCATTATCCTGTTTACCACCTTCTGTTCCGTGGGCTGTTTCACGTAGCAGGTGTTTAGGATCAAAACCTCTGCATCTTCCACATCATCCACCAGCTCATTACCATCCTCCTGGAGGAGGCCGGCCATTATCTGGGAATCTGCCTGATTGAAGGTGCAGCCGAAGGTCTCTATGTAGATGTTCATTAAAATTATTCCTCAAAATTTTGTTCAAATAAAGTGTCATAAAATATTATTTCAAATTTCTATTACAAATAAAGGTCTATTACAAATAAAGGTTTAAAATTAGATTTTATTCAATCTTCAGGCCAACCATGCTTCCCGATCATGGGCACGAAGGCCACACCGCCGAGTTTATGGCTCCTGAATTTATGCTGGTCCTTTCGAATGATACAGACCAGTTCCTGGAGGTAGGCCTGTGGTCCGATGGGTGTTAGAAGCCTTCCACCTATCTTGAGCTGATCTTTGAGTGGTTCTGGTACTTTCGGGGCGCTGGCTGTTGCATATATCCTATCGAAGGGTGCTTCCTCTTTGAGTCCCTTTGTACCGTCTATGTGGAGCACGGTGACGTTATCATAACCGGTGCGTTTCAAGTTTTCTTCTGCCATCTGCGCCAGACTTTCTATCCTTTCAGTGGTGAACAAATGCCCTTCCGGTCCTATGAGTTCAGCTACCACTGCGGCGTTGTATCCGAAGCCTGCTCCTATTTCTAAGATTTTCATACCCTCTTGAAGCTCCAGGGTTTCACAGATCATGGCCACCATATGAGGTGCGGATATAGTCTGTCCCTCTCCAATGGGGAGTGGCTGGTCTTTGTAGGCGTGCTGCCTGTTTTCCGGGGGGATGAACTCTTCCCGGGGGACCTTGAGCATGGCGTTTCTCACTTTCTCTGTTTTGATATAGCCATAGTCTTCTAACTTCTCCACCAGCGCCTTCCTTTCCTTCTCCATCTACACCACCTTAGAGGTTAAATCATACTTAAATCTATGCTCATCAACTGGCCTGCCATACACCCTCTTGGTTACCGATGCCCGGGCGAATCCCTTTCTCATCTTCCTCTCCAATGTCTTCAGGGAGTTGATCCGGAAGATGATGTTTCCCATCTTCACCACCTCACCGATGGTAAATTCAAAGTCGGGATTTACTTCCACCTTCTGGGATAATATTCGACCTCCGTAATCGATTGAAATACCAACCCTTGCCGGTATGTCCGTATAAGAAGCCCATATAGTTTCAACATCCTCCACTGCACTTTTTGAAACTCGGCCTCCCCGTTTATTTTCAAGGGAGGTGATCTCGGCTTCCCTTCCATCCAAGTCTATCAGGTCTCCGAGGTGGAGGATTTCATCTTCATACAGTTTGATGAAGGTTTTGTGGCTGTTTTCAAATTCACTCACCACTACCCGGCGATCTACGGGTTTACCCACATCTACCACTTCTCTGAAGATGTTTCCACATTCTTCACATTTAAGGAGAAGTTCTTTGGATTTTTTACCCTTAGCTTTAATTATCTCCAGGGAATCGGAGCCACATACAGTACAGTTCATATTTTTAATTTCCTCTATTTTAGTAATGATATTTGTTTTCAATAAATAAAATTCTTAGTAAAAAAAATGTAGAAGTACATTAGATCAATAAAAATAAATGGGGATTATTCCTGTTTTTTAAGATAATGCTCGGTCAAACCGCCGTTTTCCAGGATTTCCAGCATGAATTTTTTGAAGGGCTGTATCTTGAAGGTTTTATGGGTGGATTTATCCTCTATAATTCCCTTCTTCAGGTCTATACATATCTCATCACCCTTCTCTGCCTCCATGTTTGCCACGATCACTGGCAGGCCAATATTTATGGCGTTTCTGTAGAATATCCGGGCAAATGATTTAGCTACAATTGCAGCTATCCCGGCGTGTTTCAGGGCCACCGGGGCCTGCTCCCGGGATGAACCGCAGCCGAAATTCCAGCCAGCCACTATGACATCCCCCTGTTGCACTTTCTCTGCAAATGTGGGGTCTTCTGGTTCCATGACGTGTGATGCCAGTTCATCCAGTGTTTGGGCCCTTAAGTATCTGCCTGGAATGATCACATCGGTGTCTATGCTATCCCGGAAGGTCCAGACCTTTCCTTCTATCCTATCCATCATAATATCATCGAATAAAATTCATCTATTGATTTTAAAGTAATAAAATCTTCATGTAGCTTCAAAATTCATTTCATTTATAGATCTTAGCACCCTCGTTCTGTGCGGCGGTGAGTATTATTTCACCGGTTTTATCACCCATGGAATCACGGGCAGCTTTTAAAATATCCTGGAAATTGGTATCAGTTACCGCATATACCGTCGGACCGAAAGAACTCATTCCAACCCCAGCAGCACCGGCATTCCTCAGGTTATCAATCAGTTTCCTGATGAAGGGGTTTTGCAGTTTTAATTCGATCTTTTTAAAACCGATATCCTGCGCACTGTTTACTGATTCTCCAAAGGAGTCCAAATCTTCCTCAAGCACAGCGGGCATCATCTTCATGAAGAGAAGATGGGTTAACTCCTGCACCTCTTCCACGGGTATGGGGCAGTACTTCTGGAATATGTTAACTTCTCCGTCACCGAATACCTTCCCTTCAACATGGGGTATGGCCAGGATGATCTTCCAATCCTTGGGAAAATCGTATCTGGCTATAACTGGTGGTGGTGAAGCTAACGAAGCAGAGGAAGGTAGAAAATCCTTCTTAATGGATTTCTTATGACCGGCATCCATGATGAAACCACCGCTTTCAAAGGAAGCCACCCCGATCCCTGATGTACCGCCCCGGCCCACTATTTCAGCTATCTTACGGGCGGGTAGATCCTGGTGGTTCATCTTCAGTATGGCCTTGGCCACGGCCAGTGATAATTGGGTGCCGGAACCAAGACCAGAATGGGAGGGGAAAATCTCTTTGAGCTTGAAATGGTATCCTCCCTCCAGAGAGAGATATTCATTCATTTTATCTGCTGCAGAGAAGATTTTCTCCTGATAATCGTTCAGGGTATCCTGGGGGATATCTGAACTTGGAAATTCAACCTGGATATCATCGTGTCCGTCATGTGCTTCCATAACCAAACTGGGACTCCGGGTTGTGATGCCCACACCACCGTCAATTCGACCATATCTACCATTTAAGTCGATAAGGGTTACATGCAGCCGGGAAGGGGTTTCGATTATCAATTAAAAAACCAATTGAGATTTGTTTAATTAATATTAGTTTTCAAATTATAAAGATATAAACTTCACTAATCAGATTCCTCTTTAGACTTACCGAAGGGTTTGGAGAATTTCTTCTCAATCTCCTGTCTGTATATGGAATTCATGGCGCAGAAGGGTATTATTCTTCCATCAGGAACTGCGTAATGGATTACACATCTCCTCACCCGGTCGTGGTCGAAGTTCCAGGGGTCCATGAAGTGCATGCAGGCGATTAAAAGACTTTTATGGTGGAAATCTCCCAGGGCATCGTATGACCGTTCTTTAAACACTTTAATTAATATATTCTTAATATCCAATGAATCGGGAGTTTTAGATAGGCTGATGGTCTGGGGGAGTTCGATGGTGGCCCGGGCTAAAACCTTTGATTTGGCCACTAATCCGCCGTTGGCTATATCATCACTACTCTTGGATAACAGGTTGAAGAAGCGGTCTACATCTATGAATTGTGTTACTGGAACCATCTTATCTTCATCTATGAAAACGTAGGTGGCCGCTCCACAATGGGGGTGACAGGTGAATGCCACCTGTGGCTCGCCTTCAATGGCCTCGATGAATTCAGAGACAGGCAGTACAGATGATGCGGGGTAGAAATCTTCCACTTTGATCTCCCGATCTGTTTGTTCCTCGACCAGTTCTTCAAAATCGGGAATGGTTATTCGCTGCCCTTCCACTTCATCGCTGGGTGTTCTTCCAGCGAAGGATACTGGTTGGAAAACCACTCCCCTTATCACATCGATGTTTTTGGCAGCGAATTTGATAATGTCCCCTATCTGGTCATGGTTTATACCTTTAATCAGTGTGGGTACCAGGACGATACCCATATCTTCTTTTCTGCAGTTCTCTATGGCTTCTAATTTAATGGATAGGAGATTCCTGTTCCTGATCTGGATGTAGGGTTCTTCTGTAACCCCGTCGAACTGGAGATAGACAGTGTTTAAACCCGCTTCCTTAAGTTTACTGATGAGCTCCGGTCTTTTTGCCAGGCGGATGCCGTTGGTTGCTATCTGGGTGTGGGTGAACCCCTCTTCCTTGGCCAGTTTTATAAGTTCTACAATGTCTTTACGTACGGTGGGCTCACCACCAGCGTACTGTATGGCCGGAGCGGGAACTGGCTGGTTACTCCTCAGGTTCCGGAGCATCTGCCTGATTTCTTCATAGGTTGGCTCGTAAAGAGTTCCTGATACTGCTGCGTTTGCAAAACATACTGGGCAGCGAAGGTTACAGCGATTAGTAACATCTATAAGGCCTAAAATGGTATGGCTTTCATGTTCAGGGCATAATCCACAGTTAGAAGGACATTCACCCTCTACAGTTGTTTGGGGGTTTTCTATACCCTCCCCCTTATAATCGTAATCAGAGGCATCATAATAAATTTCACTACTGCTCCAGTAGGTGTTTTCGAATACTCCGTGTTCTTTACATTCCTTCCTTATCATTATCCTGCCCTGGTCTTCGTAGACTTCTGCGTCAACGATTTCCAGGCACTCGGGGCACATACTCTTGGTCTTCTTTATAACCATATAATCTCACCAATTATTTTAACAGCTTATAATTTTTTAACTTAAATCATTACAAGGGATATACATTACTGTAACATCATATTATTGTGCTCAAGGTATAAATAAATGATATCCTTTTATGGAATTACTGAAAAGAAATGATTCGTGGTAGCATTAAAAGGTTGTTTCATCTTACTATTTCGTGTAAACAATCGATGTTAAGCACAAGATGTTATGGATAATTACTTTTATTTTTCAAATATTTAAACCAACATCTTATTTAATAGCTTCAACAATTACTATTAACTTCTTTTAATTTGGAGGTAACCAATGGATCCAACCATCAGTTTTATAAGTTTATCAGTATACGCTATGTACTTCATGTTACCGGCCTACCTGGCCAATGTTTCGGCCCTAGCCTTCGGTGGGGGTGCACCGCTAGACTTTAAGAGAAATTTCACAGACGGACGCCGACTACTGGGTGATGGAGTGACCTGGAGAGGGACTATCCTGGGGATAATAATCGGAACATTAATTGCAGTTCTTCAGGGCATCGTCTTCATGCACTACGGTGACATATTTACTCTAATACCAGAATGGACCACCATCGAAGGAATTATACCTGCTAACTTTGCAGGATGGATACTACTAGGATTAGCACTCAGTGCCGGAGCCCTAATTGGAGATGCAGTGGGCAGCTTCATTAAAAGGAGGATAAAAATAGAAAGGGGAAAACCAGCACCCTTTTTAGACCAGCTAGACTTCGCATTAATGGCTTTACTACTTGCTTCACTGGTGGTGACCATACCACTGGAGATAATACTTTTAATCCTGGTTTACACGGTTATTTTACATGTGGCAGCCAACACCATAGCCTATCTTTTGGGTTTGAAGGATGTTTGGTATTGAATAAGGTTTAGAGGATTTTTAGTATTTAAATATCGATTTAAAGATGATAATATTAAATAATTCATCTTATTTTTTTCAAATATTCCTCCATTAAAATAGCAGTACCCACTGCCGGGGCTACCACGCACTCTTCTTTACTTAAAAGCTGATCCATCCCTACCGATGGAATACCGGCAATTGTGCTGGCCTTTTTACCTATTATATCCATACCCAGACCAGTGGTTACCACTTTGGAGATGTTATTTCTTTTTAAAACTTCCAGTAGAGCTTCCGAGACACTTTCTGCCTGTTTCAAGTGGATGTATTCTGATAAAGATTTTATATCACCAGGGGTCAGCACATCCATATCACTGCAGACCACCCGGGCGATACGACGCATGCAATCTTCTACAGAGATACCCGCACCATCTGGGGTGTGGCAACTGTAATCTTCTTCGGATATGTTTCCAAGTACCAGGTGGATGTCCGCTGTTATGGCAAATAATTCTGAAGCCACCCGGTACCATGAATCATCCAGGGGCACCTTATCCACCAGTGTGGCCACGTTAGTCCTCAGGGTACCAGTGTAAACCAGTTCACCAGTGCCCAGTCTCTCCAGGTCAGATCTGCCCCTGGCACATTCCATTCCCCCTTTAATGGGGATGATATCAGTGGTGGTGCTCCCGGTGTCAATCATGATACAGTCTGGTTCTACAACTCCGGCCAGCCTAGAAGTGGCCACCCAGTTGGCAGCCGCCACGTTAAGTGGTTTATTTAACAATGCATCGTAACCAACTACACCTTCTGAACCGATAAAACATATAGGAAGATTAAAAATATCCTTCACCTTCCGAGCTATATCCAGAACACCCTCCCTCTTAGTTTGATAAGCATCTACCAGTTCTGCGGTCATACAGACGCCCACCGCTTCGATTTCCTCTTTTTGGTCACCTATAAGTTCTATTAGGACGGTGGAAAGACGCTCTTTCTCCTGCCACATAGGCAGATATTCAAAGTCTACGGTAATCCCTTTGATGTTGCCTTCGCTGTCGAAATCCACCACAGCCAGGTCTGTGTTAGCACCTCCAATATCAAATCCAGCTATCTTCACAATATCACATTTCTTAATCTTGTTGGTTAATATATCCAGTAAATCTTACATGTAGGTTTTAATTAATAGGTCTTAATCTTAACAGGTAGGCTTAATCTTACATGTTGATCTTAATTACACACTGAATACCTATTTAAAGGTTATATCATCACCCTTCAGGAAACTCAGTGAACTTTCTAATTCTATTTTTGCAGGTAACTCACCGTTAACGGCATCAATTATGGCCACGCCCAGATTGAAGTTTAAAAGTCTTCTTAAAGCCACGTAGGAGGTGGTTAAACGTGGGTTGATCTCCAGGATGTAGATCTCCTCCTGGGCATCATCCAGTAACAAATCCACACCCACGTAGCCCTTCAATCCTTTAACCGATTCTACAGCCTTTCGAGCAATATCTTTAGCATCATCTGATAAACCATGTTCATAAGGAACTTTTCCGCCATTATAAACCAGTTTACCCCCATCAAAGCCTATGTTCTGTAGATTTAAACTCAGGGGCAGGGCCCGTTTACCAGTGCTTAGGATGCTAACACTGGTGCTTTTTCCTTCCACCAGGTCCTGTAAAAGGAAGTAAGGTAGGCTGGTTGTTCTTTTTAGATGGGCAGAGGCCTTTATGAAATCTGCGTAAGACTGAACTATCTGCACACCCGAGCAGGAAACACCATCGGCCGGTTTAACCAGAAAACCCTTTCCACCAGAGAAGATATGTTTACACTCCTTAAGATCGCTGAATAATACTTTCTCACTCTTGATTACAGGATAGTGGTCTTTCAGGAGGTTATAAGTTTCAAATTTATCGGAACAGGCCAAAACAGCCTCAGACGATGATCCGATGGTTTTAACATCGTTATCCTCTAGTATTTTGGTGATTTCGTATAAGATAAGATCTTCTTCCGGTGCCACTGGAAGACAGGCATCATAAGTAGATATGTTTTCCTCCAGCCAGGGAAACAGTTCTTCACTTATAACCAAGGGAGAACAGTTTTGAAATTCACCATTAACCTGGTCAACACTGATTTTAGAGTCTTCAGATATGATGTAATCGGCACCGATATGGTTAAGGTCACTTAATAGTCCCTCCAGCATATGCTGACCTTCCACGGTGGTGGCGGGATCTTCCAATCCCAAAGCATTTGCATATTCAAAAACAAGTAATTTCAACGCTTACTACTCCTCTCTATGGATTCATTTCAATTAGATGAATTCCTTTTTAATCCTTTTATTAGATTAAGGGAGTACCATGGATATATTTATTTTATTCATTTCAAAATTTAATTTCATTCAACACTAAATCTCTCCAGAATGATGGTTTTACCCTTTAACTGGAGATTGCCAGGGGGAAACTGGGCTTTATCCCCATCAAAAACAACGATTATCCTAGTAGAAGCGTTTTTTTCCTCATATCCTAAGACATCAATAGATTCTTCCACTTTCTGGATGAAACGGCCTTCCAGTCCACCAATATTTTCTGGTGGCGTGATTTTAAGATTGCCATTTTCATAGGCCTCTGTTATTATATCCACAATCTTCTGGGAGGTCTTCCCATCACCATAAGGATTTTCCGCCTGTCTCATCCTCTGATATAGTTCTTCATCCTCCAAGATATTATGCACGGTTTGAATTATCCGCTCTTTATCCGTACCCACCAGGATATTGCCACCAGCGGTTACTGTCTCCGGACGTTCGGTATTGTATCTCAGAGTTATGCATGGTAAGTCCATGGTTATAGCTTCTTCCTGAATTCCCCCGGAATCAGTTATTACTGCCTTAGAGTGGGATAGGAGAACCAGGAAATCCAGGTAACCCGCCGGTTTTATCAACTGGATATGGTCCGCCCGGGCCAGCTGATCGTAGAGTTTCAACTCCTGGAGGGTTTTGATGGTACGGGGATGCACCGGGAAGATTATATCTATTTCCTTTAACTCCAGTAGGGCGTCAGTAATATTCTTTAGTCTCTGGGGGTTGTCTGTATTTTCAGCCCGGTGGAGGGTCAAAGTTATGAAATCCTTTTTTATATCAAAATCAAGGTTAGAATATTTCTCTGCGATCTTCAGGTTCCTGTAGACAGCATCCACCACCGTATTACCGGTTATATGAATATCTTGGGGGTGGAGGCCTTCAAATATGAGATTTACAGCTGATTCTTCTGTAGGGACGAAGTAAAGCTCGGAACAGATATCTGCCACTATCCGGTTAATTTCCTCGGGCATGGTTTTATCGTAGGAGCGCAGTCCAGACTCCACATGCCCCACTGGAATGTGCATCTTACTGGCTGCCAGGGCACCGGCCATCACCGCATTGGTATCCCCCTCCACCAGTACGATATCCGGTTTTTCAGATGATAGGATTTCCTCAATCCCATCCAGCATCACCGCAGTTTGTTTTCCATGGGTGGTTGAACCCACACCTATATTGTAATCTGGCTGGGGGAGTTCCAGGTCTTCAAAAAACTGCTCTGACATCTCACGGTCATAATGCTGTCCGGTGTGTATTAGAATAAAATTTATGCCCCTCCTTTTTACTTCATCGATCAGGGGGGACATCTTAATTATTTCCGGGCGGGTGCCTATTATAAAAGCGATTTTCATATTATTCCACAAGTAAAAATTAATATTCAATCAGTATATAAGTTTCTCTCTATCAATTGGATCTCTTTCTTCGAGCCCGGTATTCGTCAAAAGCCTTTAAGATTTCCTCACTATTTTCTTTAATCCTTTTACTTTCCACTTCTTCCTTCCATCTCTGGATTTCCTTTTCCAGTTTCAGAGCGTTTACTATGGCGAACTGGTCGATCATCTTGAGCTCCATGTTATCTGCCTGGAGTAAAGGGACCATATTTTTTTCGAACTCCTCCAGGGCGTGGTGTGAAATCTTATCCCTGATTAAAACAGCCTTCACACCCATCTTTATCAGGAGAACCGCAGTTTGTGATCCGCCGCCTTCAGAACTTTCCAGGAGAACCACATCACCCCTCTTTATCTTCCAGTATTCACAGGCGGCCATTATCCCGTCCCTGGTGAATGTTTCGATGATCTTCACTGGAATAGCATTTTCAGTGGGTTTGATCCTTTGAATATTACGTAGTGAATCGAGATTTTCTTCGAGTTCCATCCTCAGGGCTTTTTCTTCGTTGTAATTGTCCTGTAATTTCTTTATGAGTGAAATTTTGGCTGCTAACTCTTTATTTAGAAGAACATCCTGGGTGTACTCGTAGTGCAGTTTGTCTATCTTCTCCTGGAGTTTGGTTACTTCAATTTCATAGTCCTTTATCCTATCCTCCAGGGATTTATTCCTACTTTTAAGATTACTAATCTGGTTATCCTGTGCTTTTATCCTGTTTTTTAACTTCAAAACAGCCTCAGAATCTATAGAAGACTCTAATTCATCCGTAGCTAATTCTTCAACATTCTCTATATTATCTGTCTCTTCATCCATCTCCTGTACCATCCGGATGGCCGAACTTACGGCTGTTCCACCTATAACCATCCTCTTTATCAGGTCAATATCTTCTGGAGACATGTTAACTTCTAAACAGCGAGTCTCAATCTGTTCTAATTTTTTTTCGTAGCTTTTATAGGTCCTGATGGCCGCTGCCAGAGCATCACGCTGGTGGGCATCCTGTGGCACCAGCTCAGAGGATACAACTTTAGATCTCTCCAGGGAAGATTTCTCACCCAGGAATGACTCAACCAGCTCAATTTTAGAGCCCACAGACATGTCTCTATTGGGATGGTGTAACTTAGCATTCAAGGTGGTAGCTAATTTTTTAGCCATTTTAGGTGGTGGATACACGTCTGTAGCGATTAAAACAGTTTTTCCAAAATTAATGATATGATAGATTATCTCTGCCCGGGATATCTCCTTGAAGCTTTTCACGGAGAGAATTTCCCCATTTAGATCCATTATGGCTATTCCAGCAGTGAGTCCGGGATCGAATCCAACGATGATGCCCCTTACTCTCTGTGGAGTTTCATTTTTTGAACCTGGCAGATTAGATGTTACTTGTACGTTGTTTTTGTATAACAGGTAATTTCCTCCTAAGCAAACTTTTTAGATGCTTACTGTGTAATCATATCTGTCTACTAGTATTTATGATTTATCAATCAAATTATAATTGTAAGAAACAATCCATGTTAATTCCTTAATTGAAGAAATAAAAAAAATTCATTCGGTTAACAGAGACAGGTCAAGAAAATTAATCCTTCAAACCCTTTAACATTTCCTTTTGAGATAAGGCGATGGTCTGGTTTTTTAGATATTCCCCTTGGAGGAATGATTTAAACGTCTTTACAGCGTAGGGGTCTTCATGGAATTCAATACCAGAATAGGTTATGTCCATGAGAATAAGACCTTCCGGGGGCATGGGCATGATACAGAGATCCTTATCAGGGTTGAAGAGCTCATCTATAATCTCGGCTGGTAACTCTCCCCTCCCCACCATCTGGAGAATTGATACCATTTTCCTCACCATGTTCCAGAGGAAACTCTCCCCAACCACGTCGAATTGTATCAGATCCTGTTCTTCTGTAAGTTTAATTTTATCTATGGTTCTAACCGGGTTTCTCTCACTCTTCTTAGAGAAATTGGAGAAGTCATGGGTACCCTTAAAAAGCTTGGAAGCTTCAACCATCTTATCAAAATCAAGAGGGAAATCACCAGGGATTAAGGGTAATAAATAGCGGTAATGTCTATTTAAAGCGTACCTGGCTTTAAAACGGAGGGGTACTTTTGCCTGACCTAATACTCTGATGCTTTTGGGTAAAGCGTCATTGATCTGGTTGATTATTACTTCCTCTTCCGTCAGGAAGGTGATCACGTTTCCCAGGGCATGCACGCCCCGATCAGTCCTCCCAGCTACTCCAAAACCACATTTATTGATGTCATCCACCACACCAACCTCTTTCAGGGCGGATAACATTTCTCCCTCCACAGTTGGCAAGTCAGGCTGTCTCTGGAAGCCATAATATTCTGTGCCCAGGTAGGCTATCTTCAAGGCCACTCTTCTCATTGGTTACACCTACAATAATATGTTCTCTAGGAATATTTTAAAACCAATAATTATTAATATTACTCCGCCAACTATTTCCATCTTATTTTCGAATAGGTGGCCTATATTCTTCCCGATGTAAATCCCTATAAGTGAAAGGATAAATGTAATTAGACCAATGAAAAGTATGGGAAGAAGTATCGCTACATTTAAAAAGGCAAAAGTAACTCCCACAGCGAAAGCATCTATACTAGTTGCTATTGAGAGAATTAACAGCTCTTTATATGAAAAATGATTGGAAACATTTTCATTGGCAGATAGGGCCTCATAGATCATCTTAATTCCAACACCCAAAAGTAGTAGAAATGCGATCCAGGGAGCGAAGGTTGAAACCAGGTATTGAAGTTGTATTCCCGAGAGCCAGCCTAAAACGGGCATAAAAATCTGGAAACCAGCGAAAGATAGGGCGATGATTAACGCATGTTTAACACCCAATTTTAGGGTTAATCCCCTGGTCACTGAGACACTGAATGCGTCCATGGCCAGTCCAATTGCCAAAAAGATCATCGAGAGAATATCCATATTAAACCCTAAATTTTTTTTATATGGTCGGGAATACAAAGTTGATAAAAATCTTATATAAATCTTTTTAAAGGAGTAATAAATTTTGTTCGAAGAAATTATATTATATCTGGAAAGTGTGCTACTTGCTTACGGACCCTTAGGAGTTTTCCTGGGTAGTATAATTGAAGAAATCATCGCCCCCATACCATCAACCCTGGTTATAATGGGCACCAGCTTCATCATCCTGCAGGGAGCTGCAATTTCCCCAGAGACGATCTTTTCACTTTTTATAAACGTTGTACTGCCAGCATCGGTGGGAGTTACCATTGGTTCTTTACTCATCTACACCCTTGCCTATTACCTTGGTAAGGAATTAATAGACCGTTTGGGCAAATATTTGGGTGTCTCCTGGGAGAATATAGAAAAAGCTCAGAGTAAATTCGAGGAAAGCCGATCCGACGAAGTAGTTCTATTCATCCTAAGGGCCCTTCCAGTGGTCCCCAGCATAGCCATAAACGTCTTCTGCGGATTCGTCAGATACGACCTGAAAAAAATTCCTGGTAATAACCTTCCTAGGTACGCTGGTACGGGCATTCATCCTTGGATTTTTAGGATGGCAGTTTGGAAGCCTGTACCAGACCATTTCCACTGAGATTTCATATCTTGAAGAGATCAGTGTGGTTGTGATAGTATCATCAATAATTATATACTTTCTTTATGAAAAATATAAAAAAAGGGATAATTAAACTCGAGAATCTAAAATTCATTTGTTTGGATATAAATGTGTTTAATGAACAAATTACAGTACACAGTGCATTTCACCGCTAACATAGCTTTGAGGTATGTTGTTAGTTTATCCTGATAATCCGCCATGATTTAGGAAATTGGTTGTTTATGAATCAGACTTAAGGGTATTGACAGTGATTTTTATGGTCAGGGATTATGGAGAAGATACTGAAAAAAAATTTGCTGAGGAGGCCTTAAATAGAAAAGCCAGAGCAACAATCCAGGCTAATAATTATAATTGCTCTGTAAAGATGGCAAAATTTCAGATGAAAAAAACATCTCTCATTAAAGAAGTCACCTGTAAAAAATGCAAAAAGGTATTTAAAACTAATAGTAATTCAGATTTATGCTTTGATTGTAGAAAGAAATCTCATTAAATAACAATAACTGAAAAACAGAACTAACAACTTTCAAGATAAAGATTAATATAATACCCTAAAATCCAAATCAATTAATATAAATGTATTTGTAGAAATTAATGTAATAAAACTGGTGTTCGTGAAATTATGATAACAATCCCCGCGGTAGACATAAAAAACGGCAAGTGTGTTCAGCTGGTACAGGGCAAGCCCGGTACTGAACAGGTGGTTATCGATAACCCGGTGGAGGTTGCATTAGGCTGGCAGGAAAAAGGTGCCGAGATGCTGCACCTCATTGATCTGGATGGTGCCTTTGGAGATAACCGCCGCAACCAGGAATTGATTGCCAGCATGGTGGAAGAATTATCCATCCCCATAGAGATGGGTGGCGGGATACGAAGCAAGGAAGATGTCACCAAACTCCTTAATACTGGTATAGAAAGAGTTATCCTGGGCACTCTGGCCATGAAAAACCCGGACATAGTAACAGAACTTTCAAAGGAATTTGCCAGTGAGAGGGTCATGGTTGCCCTGGATAGTAAGGATAACCAGGTGGTGGTTAAGGGTTGGACCGAGAAGACCAGTAAAACAGTACCACAGATGGGTAGGATAATGGAGGAAGCCGGAACCGGTAGCATACTATTTACTAACGTAGATTATGAGGGACTTTTAGAAGGTTTCCAGGTAGATCCTCTCCTGAAACTTTTAGAGGCAGTTGATATACCGGTGGTGTATGCTGGTGGTGTTTCATCCCTTGATGATTTGAAGGTTCTATCTGATACAGATGTTTATGGAGTAGTAATAGGTTCTGCTCTTTACCGGGGGAAAATAGATTTTGAAGAAGCGTTGAAATTATGAAGTTTTACATTTTGAAATTATAAAATACTTTTCATTTTGAGTTATATATTCCGTTCAGTGAAATTACTCAACAACAGCTCGTCTTCTGCAATGTTCACCAGTCTCCTCATCTTCAGTATCTGGTCGGGGTTGGTGGATATGGAGCTTATTCCCCAGTGCACCAGTTTCCTCACGATCCTGGGATCTGAAGCAGCGTAACCAGTGATGCAGCTTTCAATATCCGCCTGGTTGCACTGGTCTATCACCATCTTCACCATGGCCATGACAGCCGGGTGGGTTATCTGGAAGTGCTTCGACACGTTAACGCCCCGGCGGTCCACTGCCAGGGAGCACATGGTGAGATCGCTCATACCAAGGGTTATAAAGTCCAGGCCTTCTTTAAGGAACTCATCAAAAGTAAAAACCACTGAGGGGGTTTCCACGGAAACACCCACCTTAAGGTCTTGATGGGGGCGGACACCACATTTCTTTAAGATTTTTTTTGACTTGACATATTCTGAGATATCCCTGACGTAGGGTATCTTCAGGGCCAGATTGGAATACCCTTCATCCAGCAGATTTTTAACCGCGTTAAACTGCGCTTCCAGTATGGGCGGGTTATTTAAGTCTTTGGTTATCCCTCGTGAACCCAGAAGTGGATTATGTTCAAACGGCTCTATCTCTCCCCCTTCCAGGTGTCTTAGTTCATCGGTGGGGATGTCAAAAGTACGGAAAAATACGGATTTAGGATAAAAAGCGTCCACTATTTCCCTCACACCATCGGTTAATATATCGGTTAATTCTCCTTCATCTAGAAGCACCTGGGGATGTTTACCTGTACGTATGATGATGTTTTCAATTCTAAGTGACCCTACACCATCAGCGTAGGGCGCAACTCTCCCTGCAATCTCGGGGACGTTCAGATTGACCTTTATCCTGGTGGAGGGGTTAAATATTTCCAGAAACTCCTTCTCCTCCTCCAGTTCCATGAATCCCTGATAAATATTACCGGTTTTACCATCTAATGTTACAATTTCATCATCTTCCAGGACAAGGGTGGCTTTACCAGTCCCCACTACGCAGGGGACACCGAATTCCCTTAAAACTATGGCCACGTGGCTGGTTATTCCCCCGTAATCGGTAATCACTCCCCCAGCCTTTTGGAGGTGAGACAGCATGTCCCTGGATGCCTTGGATACCACAACTATCTCCCCACCATCCAGTTCAAGGAGATCCTCCAGTGTAACTATCTTTTTTACTTTCCCTACACCGATATAGGGGTTGGTTCCAATGCCTCTTATTAGAATCATAAAATCATGTTATCCATAATCATTAAATCAAGTTATTCCATATTTTCTGGGTTAGTGGACGTCCCGGGATTGATTTATATAGTTTTATATGGTAAGACGTTTAATTTACCTTTTTGGGCTAAACTCATTTTAAAGTTCAACTAATATTATAAATACATCAAAAAGAAAGGATAAAGATCATGGGATTGTCACAGAATATCAGATGTGCCACCGCCCGGTTAATGGGTAAATCAGCTAAATATTTAGCCAAACTGGGAAGTGGGATGGGTAAAAGCTTCCCCGGTCACATCTATTTAAGGATTGGTAAAAAGGAATGTGTAAGTAGATTAACCAGTAAACTGGATATAGGCTCAATACTTATCACGGGTACCAATGGTAAAACAACCACTACCAAGATAACAGCCCTCTTACTGGCGAATGATACCAACATAACCTATAATTACGAAAGTAACACCATCAACGCCATTATAACCGGTCTTCTGGACGGTAAATCCAGTTTAGGTGTTTTTGAATACGGTATAAGGGATATTAAACATGCCATTCCCGATACAGTTAGCAGGATAGTGGACCCGGTAGGTGTGGTTTACACCAACGTCTCCCGGGAGCATTCCCAGGTTAGTGGGGTTAAAAATCCCTTCGAAGAATATCTCCGGGCAAAACAACTGCTTTCAGCACCTATGAAAAGGGGGATAGTCATATCCAATGCAGATGATCCTAGAACTGCTTATATCGGTAAAGAGAAGGAAAAAGATGTTAAAGTGAATTATTATGGGTTGGACATAGACATGGAGGATAAAACTCCCGTAACCGGTGATGTGTTCTGTCCAGTATGTAATGAAAACCTGACTTACACCAAACGGTACCTTAATCACCGGGGAATATATCAGTGTAGCTGTGGATTCTCCCGGCCCGAACCGGATATGAAGTTCACCCAGCTAAAGGCAGGAAAGGACCGCTGGCAGGTCCGTTTAGAGGGGGAAGTATTCAATTATCCCACAGGTAAAAATCTTCAGCTGGATTTCCCGGTTGAAGTACCAGCCTTTGGTATGCATAACCTGTACAACCTGCTCTGTGCAGCCATAACCTATGTAACATTCACCCCCCATCCAGAGAATATTGAAAAAACAACACAGGAAGTATTCGACTCTTTAGACCTATCCATCCTACCCCCGGGACGCTTTGAAATCTTCAAGGTGAAAGGTGATAAACTGGTAGGGATGGGCCAGGGGGATAACGGAGACGCTTTAAAGGCCAACATCCAGTTCATGCAGACCTACACCGGAGAGGAAATAGCCGAACAAACCGCATTTATCTACACCACCCCGGATGAAGGTGAAGAGGAAATATTCGAGGACCATTTAAGTTCCTTAATCTACTTGAACCCGAAGATGGTTCACGTCGTCCCTGGCAGGGAATCTGTGGAAGCAGCCCGGGAGTACTATGAAATCATAAAGGACAAGCTCCCAGCAGATTTCTATCCACTATCCCATGAGGATATGGAGAAAAGGATAGATAAGATCGGTGAACTGGTTAAAAAATCCCCGTACAACTATGTTATCGTCTCTGGCTGCGGACCGGAGCAGTACATGTGGGGAAACCTGAAAGCAAGCCTTAAATCAGGTAAAAAGCGGTTAATATTTACTAAATAAACTAAAATCAAATAGAAGGTGAGAATATCAAAATCATAATGGCTACCGGAACCTTTGACATAATCCACCCCGGCCACGGATACTACCTCAGGGAATCTAAAAATCTCGGGGGAAAGGACGCTAAACTTGTGGTTGTGGTGGCCCGTGATGTCACGGTTAGAAAAAGAAAAAGAGTACCCATAGTTAATGAGGTTCAAAGATTAGAGGTGGTGAAGATGCTTAAACCAGTAGATGAAGCCTACTTGGGGCACACCACTGATATGTTTGAGATAGTTGAAGAGATCAACCCGGACATCATCACCATAGGCCCGGATCAGAATTTTGACTTAGATACAATCAGGGAAGAACTCTCGAAGAGAAATCTGAAGGCCAAGGTGGTGAAGATCACCGGCTATAAAGAATCACCACTGGACAGTTCCTGTAAGATCATCCGTAAGATAAAGGAAACAGAGTTCCATGAAGATGCGTTGAAGCATTGTTAAATAAACTCAGGCACTGTTAAATACAAAATAGGCTCTAAATTGGTTTTTGTAAAAATAAAAAGAAAAAAAAGGAAAGGGGATTTTTTTAGAAAGGCAATTCTGCATAGATGCCTAGTTGAGTCCAGGTTCTGGTATCCCAATTATTTATTACACCGAAGGAGTTTCTGGAGCTAATTGCATCTGCACGGTACCATTTACCGTTTACATATACCTGAGCCCATACATGTCCGAACCATCCATCTGAGAATTTACAGTATCCATGCTCATATCTGGCCTGTATTCCCGCCGCCCGGGTTAGGGCGACTAGCAGATGTGTGGTGTCAACACAGTTAGCTTTCCTTGAACTTAGGGCGCCTAATGCTCCTTTTATTGTGTCGTAGTAGAATGAATACACGATGTTGTCTCTGACCCAGTTGAATATGGCTGTTGCCTTGGCACTCTCCGATGTTTTACCTGCGGTTATACTTTTTGCCAGGTTTTTTATCGTTTGACTGTTTGAAGGTGCGTCTTCAGTGGCTTTCAGATAAGGATTATTGGTACTTGGTGTGGTAGATGTTTCCCATGGGTTTACTGTAGCATATTTCGGTAAGACATTGTTCACAGCGTAGAAGTACACTATACGTGATTCCATGTAGATCAACGTTTCGTAACGAATTTTCCCTAGGGCGCTGGAGGCAAAGTTTGGTGCTTTACCATTGGAATCCATGTATTTTTGGATCCGATTTGCCAGATCAACATACCCTGATTTGTCTATGTTACCACTTTTATGATCTTCGCTGGGACTGGAAGGTGCACCTGCACTTTTAAGTGCAATGGACGTCTTCTTATTACCGTATATCTGCAGTAAACTGGTGGTCAGGAGTTTTAAAAACTGTGGCATGGTTATATTTTTACCACTTATCTCCACGAAGTTTGGAAGCCTATCATTCTTTTCGACGAAGGCTTTAACATCTCCCGCTGCTTTACCAATTTGGGCTATGGTGAAACTTGTTTGACTTGTTCCTGGTGTTGGAGTTACTGTTGTTGGTTTGCTTATGCTTTCCCATGGTTTCATGGAAACTGTGCTGGACAGGACTTTATTAGTATTATAGTAACCCAATACTCTGGAGTACATGTATATTAGAGACTCAAAGCCAACCTTCCCTAGAGAACTGGTGGCGTAGTTAGGTGCTCGGCCGTTGCTGTTGATGTAGGATTGTATCCTGGATGCTAGGTTAAGGTACTCTGTCTTGGTGAGACTTCCACTTTTAATGTTTTCTGAGATGCTTGTTGGCGTACCTACGTTCTTTAATTGGATCTGTGTAGTGGTGCCTTTGTTTACCTGTATCAGACCAGTAGTCATGAGTTGTAGGAACTGTGGCATGGTTACCTGTACTGTTCCTATGGTCACGTAATTAGGGAGTCGCTTGTTGGTTTCTATATAGGTTTTAACTCGTCCTGCTGCTTCGGTTATTTTTTGGTTGGTGAACCAGTTATTCTGGACATTACTATCTCCTGCAGCCGCTTGGGCATACTGAATATTCGTTGTGCTTTGGTTTTTACTGGAATTACTGGTAGATGCTGAAGTGGCTGTACTCTGGCTCTTGGTCGTGGTACTTTTTGTATCAGTAACTGCCCCGGGACTACCAGCGGCAGTTGTACTTGGATTATCAGATGGTTTTACATAGATTGATGCGTTATTATCCTGAGATATGGATGTATTGGTGATAATTTCCGTGTTCTGCTGATTTGTTGTGGTGGCACATATATTGGGTATTAACAATGCTACTACAATTAGCAGTAACATCGTAAGCAACAATGGTCGCTTCACTTTATACTGCCCCCATTTTTCAGCAATGTCAGATAACAATTTCAAGGTTCCGACAATAATACTTACTGTATTTAAAATTATTTAAATCTTTTTAAATTTTTCACCAAAAAACACTGTTTAACGAAGTAATTTTTTATGGATACAACAACAAAATTTTATTTATAAATATCAAAATTACTTGGAAGAGAGTAAAATTTTCCCTAATATTATCCAAACTACCTAATATTATCCAAACTATTTATAGGCCCTGGAATTAAACTAAATCCATGGAAATATTAGGTGTCCACCAGGGATTGATCATCCTCCAATCTTCAAAACACATGGCCGAACTCATCCCTGAGGTGAGGAGCAACCTGGTAATGGCCCTGGAAAATGCTAAATCCGTAGAAGATGTAGTCGGAGTTCCGGGACGTATAACCACAGTAAATGGTAGGGCAAAAGCTTTCACAATGCCAGATTGGGGTGCATCCAGCCACATGGCCCGCCTGGTGCTGGAGGTTATGGAGCATGATCCTGAACGCCGCAGTGCCCTTAATTTACGTTACAGCACAGTTATCATAGAGATATGTGAAAAATTAGGGCTCAAGGTATCCTCTTATAATCGGACGGAAGAGCCTGATGAGCTGCGTGAAATTGAAGGGAAAACAGTGTCCTGGGGTGTGGAACAGGCTATAAATAGTTTGGGAGAAGTTCCAGATATCATCTATCACACCGGGGATTGGGGAAAGGAACCCATCATCGCTTTAGTGGGACGTAACCCGGTTGAGGTAGCGGAAATGGCAGTCTGTCTGGCTGAGCTTTTCTCTCTTCGAAAGGATAAGAAGTAAGATAAGATCTATAGAAAAATACAAGATCTTTAAAAAAAAATTTTATTCTACATTAACCTTCGTCTTCCCCGATTTTGGAAGGGTAATCTGGAGGACTCCGTTTTCAAATTCGGCACTCGCATGGTCGATGTTTATTTTGGTGGGGAGTTCAACAACTCTTTTAATTTCATTATATCTCCGCTCTCTTCTGACATAATTAGACCCCTCTTCCAGGGTATCCTCTTCAAAAAGAGCATTGATTTCCAGGATATCATCACTCACATCTATTTTGATGTTTTCCTTTTTAAATCCGGGGAGGTCCGCTTTAACGATTATATTATCTCCCTGGTCTATTATATCCACCAATGTTTTGCCTATGATACCAGAAGCATATCCAGATATCGTCTTCTCCAAATCACTCTGCGAATCCTTTATAGCACTAAAAACATCATTAAATACCTGTTCAGCGATTTCTCTTCTCGTCATCTTTAAATTCCTCCAATTTATCCATTACCTGGGAGATCCCGCTGCCCTCAGAAGCGGTTACAAGTATAGGTTCGTCTACCTTATGAATATATTCGTTCAAATAATTAATATTTTCCACCAGGTCCATCTTATTGAAGATGCAAATTATGGGAATTTTGAAGATCTTTTTTATGGACTCATATAACATGAACTGGTTTTCTAATGGGTAACCAGAGGTTTCTGATGCATCGAAGATGTATAAAACCACCTCTGCCAGGTGTTCCAGTGCCACCATGGCGTTAAGTTCGATGGTGTTCATATCATCGATGGGCCTGTCCAGGAGACCGGGTGTGTCTATGATCTGGTATTTCTGCCACTTACGTTCCAGGTGACCGATCTGGATACCGGTGGTGGTGAAGGGATAATCCGCCACTTTGGGCTCAGCAGTGGTGATCTGTCTAAGTAGAGTGGATTTACCCACGTTAGGAAAGCCGGCTATAACCGCGGTAACTGCCTCGAAGTCGACGGTGGGCATATTCCTTAATCGGGCCTTGGTATAATCTAAAAACTCTAATTCATCCCTTATACGATTAACCACAGAAGATATACGGCCGTAAGCCTCCCTGCGTATCTTCGCTGCACTTTCTGGGCTGCCTCTCCTGATCTTCTGGGCGTACTGCCCTTCAAGTTTGGCTAGAATGCCCACAACCCAGTTGAGTGCTCCTAGAGATTTTTTAAGCTGGTCAACACCCACCGCCACGTCGATGTAGTCCTGATAGAACAGGGGCATCTGTTCTACCTGGGGAGTCTTTTCCAGGATGCTCTTGAAGGTTTCCTGTATCACCTGGCAGGCAGTCCTAACCCTTATTTCCTCAATCCGCTTAGATTTCAGCTGGTGGGGAATCTTAGAGGTTCGAGCTTTATTTGCAGCCTTCTTTGCCCGGTTGAATCCCTTATCCAGGGCTTCTTCTGGTGTGGGTATGGTTGGTAGGAACATGAGTTATCACTTAAAAAATTCAATAAAACCTTTTAAGAAGTTTAAACTTCCATCCGGGTTATAAATTAATTTGTGGAGGTTTTCATTTTTTGATTCAATTGTTTTGTTGGTTTAATTTTAAAAGTACAGTTATATAATTTGTATCATTTGTGAGGTTTGTAATTTATTCACTTCATTAGGAATCTGTAATAAGAAGCATATAAAATATTAATAAACCTAAAGATAGAATATTATAGAAATATGTATTTGAAAATTAAAAATCCATACAAATAGGGGATGATTATTTGAAGTACGAAGAGGAAGTTAGAAAATATCTGCAAAAACAGGATAAGATTAAACTGGCTTACCTCTTTGGGTCTGTGGCCCGGGAAGAGCAGGGCAAACTCAGTGACGTGGATATTGCTATTTTTCTGGATGAGTCACTAGGGAAGAAAGAAAGATGGAATTTGGAACTTAGTTTAATAGCTGATCTAGGGGATATCTTGAAAGCTGACAGGGTGGATCTGGTTGTAATGAACGACGCACCCAATTCACTTAATTTTGAAGTTATCAAGGCTAACCATCCCTTTTTAATCAGGGATGAAGATTTTAAGGTTGATTTAGAGCAATACATCATGTCTAGATATCTTGACCGTCAGTATTATGACCAGAGATGGGCGTACAATCTCCTTAAAAAAACTGTTGAAGGGACTAAATGAACACAGAAGAAAAAGTTGCCCGAAAAATAAAGAATTTACAGGGATACGTGGATTTTTTAAGAAAATATCCTGCCAGTGAGCAAGAGTTAAAAGATGACCATCTTTTAAGATCTGCTATTGAACGTAACCTTCAACTAACCATTGAATGTTCTCTGGATATTGGGGAAGTCATAATATCCTCTGAAAACCTGGAAAAACCAGAAGAGTATCAGGGAATAATAATCATCTTGGGAAAAGAAGGAGTAATCCCTGAGGAATTTGCGGACAGATTCCGAGAAGCAGCAAAACTAAGAAACATACTGGTACATATGTATACAGAGGTTGATCCAGCTATTCTCGCCATGATTTTAGAGAAAAATCTGGATGATTTCAATGAATACGTCCAATATATTGCTAAATTTTTAAATAAAAAGAAGATGGTTCAATGAATATTTGGTTCTGAATCTTTCATATATGCTTTAATTTTGGATTTTTTAGATTCTATACAAGTCTATTCCTCAAAAATCTGGCTCTGGAACTTGTAGATATTAATATCAGGCTCTAACCAGCAGTCCAGGTTAAGCCCGGCCTTCATGCAGGTGTTGGAGAGGAATTCCTCCTCGTCCCACTGCCATTCTACTGCGACCTGGGGAAGCAGAAGTCCCCGACCAAAACAGCTTTCCACTATCAGCCCATCTTCACCCAAACTTACCTTTTCCGGATACTCAGTAGGTTTATCCACCTCTATAAGTTCCGGTTTGGTAAGCACACTCACCTCTACACTGACATCATCCAGTTCCTCAGGAGATACCGGTGGAAATCTAGGGTCCTGGATAGCCGCCGATATAGCTACTTCTATAACCGCGTTTACCAGAGGTTTTATGGGTTCAGGATAACCTATACATCCTCTGAGCTGGCCTTTACTGTTTAATGTTACAAAAGTACCCATTTCCTCCTTTAAAGTGTCTGGAGTATTTTCAGGTACTTCTAATATTACTTTATCTTTCAGGTAGGATTCTATGGACGATCTGGCCAGTTTAACCAGAAATTCACCTTCTTCGTTGGTAATCATTATTTTCACCCCTTACCAAAAATTTATTTTCAGGAAATTATTTCAGTAAAAAAAATTTATTCAGGATCCTCCACCTACAGTGGCCTCTTTAACCCTTACGTGCGGTCCGCCGTCTCCTACGGGCACGGTCTGCCCTGATTTACCGCAGAAACCCACACCCATCTTGAAGTCGGATCCCAGGCCATCCACCTTCAGGAGCATCTCTAAAATATTCCCGGAGAGGGAAACATCTCGGAGTGGATTTGTTACTTCTCCATCTTCTATCAGGAATGATTCAGCGGCGTTGAACTGGAAAACTCCCTTACCAGTATCCACCTGACCTCCACGGGAGCCTTTAAGATATATACCACTATCCATATCCTCTATGAGTTCTTCAAATTTTAGTTCACCAGGTTTGAGGTAGGTGTTGCTCATCCGTACTATGGGCTGGTCCCCTACAACTGACCGGGCGTTCCCCGATGGGGTGATATCCAGCTGAGATGCTGTTTCCCGGGAGCTTAAAAGCGACCTCAGCACACCATCCTTCACCAATATATTTTTACGGGTCTTCACACCCTCTGAATCATAGGGATAATAGCCAAAGGCGTCCATGGTGGCATCATCTATGATGGTTACCAGGGATGAGCCTATCTGGGTGCCCATCTTACCTTTTAGTATGGAATCATTTTGTAATATCAGATCAGCCTCTGATGCATGGCCCAGGGCTTCGTGTATAAATACACCGGTAAGTTCCGGGTCCATGACCACTGGGAATTTACCGGAGGGTGGTAGTTCCGCTTTAAGGAGTCGTACCGCCTTTTCAGCCGTGATTCTTCCGAATTTTTCCAGGTCCTCTTTCTGTATGACTTCGAAACCTGCGGCACCGCCGGTGCTTTTATGCCCGAACTGTATGATCCCATCAGAAGCAGCTACTGCGTTCATAAACAGGGCTACTCTGCTTTCTTCTATCTGGAGCTCGGTTCCTTCGCTGTTGACGAAGATGGTGGTACCTTCCCCGTCCACGTAGTTGACGGTGGTGCTTACAATTGTCTCCAGATTAGCTGCCTTCTCTGCAGCGGACATGGATTCTTTTTTCTCATCAAGGGATACATCCTGCAACTTTAACTTTGCCTTAGACTTCACATTGTCCTGGGTTGGTTCTATATCTGCCAGTTTAACATCATTATCTAAAGCATTGGCGAGTTTAAGTGCAGATTTACCGGCATCTTCCATTTTACCCGGGTTGGTAGTGAAGCTAACACCCCATGCACCGTTTTTTAATACGCGTACACATCCACCCCAGTTATTACCGGATGTTATCTCCTGAACCTTCCCGTCCTTCATCACTATAACGTTGTTTAAACTTTCGCTAATCCGCAAGTCAAGGTAATCTGCCTTTTCCTCTAAAAGAGTTAGTATTTTCCTGATTAAATCAGTGTCAAATGAATACTCTTCTTTTTTAATTATCTTATTTCCCCCTAACGTGTTATTCCTTTTTATATAAAATGAAATTTATTTTATCAAGTTTTCAGGGTACAACTTGTATTTTTATACGTGGTAATTATTAAAATTTAGGATTAAAATCAAGAAATCCATGGTAAGTATAAAAAATGTTTTCCACCATTAGTTACTTACCAGTATTTTATATTTTATTTCTTTGTGGATAATACCCAAAACTTGGAAAGTAATCCTCTGGGGCCTGTTTTGTGCATAAACTTTTATACTTAAACCTATAATGTGATAATGCATTTAACTAAAAATGCAACAAAAATAGAAATAAAGAACAGAAATAGAAAATAAACACAAAAAAGGAAAAAATAGATAAAAAGAATTTTGGGTGATAGAAAATGAAAAAAATAGCCATAATATGCATCCTGGCTGTGATGCTTGGCACCATGCCCATCTACGCCGCGGACTCCAGTGCCGCCCAACAGCTACAACAAGAAAATCCCGGACTGTACCAGGATTTAATGGATATTAAGGACCAGATAATGCAGAATCCGGATCAGATAACTCAATTGTTACAGAATCAGGATGTGCAGAATGAGATAAGCCAGTGGTTGCAGAGGCAGGATGTACAAGCCCAAATATACCAGTGGCTGCAGAATCCGGTGGTTCAGGAAAATCTGAAGTTGTTATTCCAGAACCAGAACATTAAAAATGAATTGAACAATATCTTGAATGGATAGAAAAAGGGGAATATGTGATTCCCACCCCTACTTTTTTTTAAATCGTCTCTATTTTTATTTTAAATCATCTAACTTTTTTAAAATCCCATACTTTTAAAATACAATAAAAGAAATTAACAATTGTTAACTAGAGTTCCTTATATCTTACCAACGACCCACATCTAAAACCTTATCATTAAGTTTATAGTCCATTAATTAAGTAAAAGAGTAATAGATTAAGGGCCGGATGTGGGATATTATGAAAACTGTTCGTGAAATAAACCAAAGGATCAAGGATGGAGATGCAGTGGTGGTGACCGCCGCCGAGATGACAGCCATAGTAAGGGAAAATGGTGCAAAACAGGCCGCAGAAGAAATTGACGTGGTAACAACCGGAACATTCGGCGCTATGTGCTCCTCAGGAGCATTCCTCAACTTCGGCCACAGCGATCCGCCCATAAAAATGTCCCGCACATACTTAAATGGAGTGGAAGCCTATTCAGGACTGGCCGCTGTAGATGCTTACTTGGGTGCGACCCAGCCCAACCGTAACCCGGATATTGGCTTAGAATACGGTGGATCCCATGTAATAGAGGACCTTATTCGGGGCAATGAGATTGAACTCGTTGCAGAAGCATACGGTACCGATTGCTACCCCCTAACCGAGATAAAAACCCAGATAACACTGGAAAGTATAAACGAAGCAATCATGGTCAATCCACGTAACTGCTACCAGAACTATTCCTCGGCAACCAACTCCACCGATGAAACACTGTACACTTACATGGGCACCTTACTACCGAATATGGGCAATGTAAGCTACTCCAGCGCCGGGGAACTCAGCCCACTACTAAACGACCCCTACTTCCAGACCATAGGCACCGGTAGTAGAATATTCCTCTGCGGAACCCAGGGCTACATCATAGGGGAAGGAACCCAGTTCGCCACTGAAGTGGAAAGAAGAAATGGGGTGCCGGTTTCAACTGCCGGGACGCTGATGCTTAAGGGAAACATGAAGGAGATGCACTCCGACTATGTCCGGGGAGCGACCATGCCCAAGTACGGATCCACACTCTACGTAGGAGCAGGAATACCCATACCCATACTCAATGAAGAGTTAGCCCAGAGAACTGCCATCAGTGATGAGGAAATCACCTGCCGCATAGTAGACTATGGCGTGCCCCGAAGAAGCAAACCCATAGTAAGGGAAGCAAACTACCATGAACTTAAAAGCGGAGTAATTGAATTAAACGGGGTGGAAGTACCGACTTCACCATTATCCAGCCAGAAAAAGGCATTAGAGATAGCCCTGAAGCTCAAAGAATGGATAGATAAGGGAGAATTCCTTTTAACTATCCCGGTGGAGAAACTGCCCAATAAGGGCCGAACTGTTAAGCCACTGGAGATCCAGAAACCACGTATACTGGTCAAGGATTTAAAGGGAGAAGCCCTGATACTAGCCCATCCAACGGATGCCATCAGTGAAGTGGCCAGGAGAATGGTGCAAAACAGCATAAACCATTTACCGGTTGTAGATGAGGGAAATAAACTCCTGGGCATCGTGACTTCCTGGGACGTAGCCAACGCCGTGGCCCATGGTAAAAATAAACTGACGGATGTCATGACCAAAAAGGTGATCATAGCCCGGGAGGAAGAACCAGTGGATGTTATCGCCCGGAGAATAGATAAAAATAAGATCTCAGGCCTACCTGTAATAGATAGTGACAACCGGGTGAAGGGAATGGTCACAGCAGAGGATATTTCCAGACTGATAGGTGGTGATTAAAGATGAAAGCATGGCTCACATTTTCTCCAAGCATAGTAAATAAAGCGATCATATCCAATCTGGTGAAAAACTACGATATCACTTTTAACATCCTACGGGCAGATATAACCCCCAAAGGAGGTAAAATGCTCATTGAAATCAGCGGAACCCAGCAGAAACAGGCCGTAGAATTCATGGAGAAAGAGGGAATCCACCTCAACCCCATAAATAAAGTGGTTAAAAAAGACGAAGAAAAATGTATAGATTGTGGTGCGTGTATTTCACTATGCCCGGTGGAAGCAATTAAACCAGCTGAAGACTGGACAGTAGAAGTAGATGACCTGAAGTGCATTGGCTGCAGCTTCTGCACCAATTCCTGTCCCACCAGGGCTATAAGGGTTATGGAGTAGTTCTTCAATAAAGTGAGAGTTCATTTTACCCTTTCACATCGAATTCCTTGAGGATCCTTCTCCTCGCTTCACCGATGGTTAGGGGATAGGGTTTATCGAAGGGTAGTTTATCCTCCTTTCCCAGTATCTCCATGAGGTGGGCTATACGGGGTAGTCTTAGGTTAGCCCCACGTATGGTTTCCACATCCTCGAAGACCTCCAGGGGACTTCCTTCTTTGATGATTTTCCCTTCACTAATGATGTACACGTTATAGGCATATAAGGGTACCAGGTCGACATCATGGGTGGAGATGACGATGGTCATACCTTCCTGGTTCAGATTATAGAGTAGATGCATGATCTGCGATGCGCCCTTAGGATCCAGACCAGATGTAGGCTCGTCTAGGACCATTATCTCCGGACGCATGGCCAGGATACCGGCGATGGCCACTCGCTTTTTTTGACCCCCGCTCAGGTGGTGGGGTGCTTTGTTCTCCATTCCCTTCATACCGACTCTTTCCAGGGATTCTTTAACCCTCTCTTCAACCTCTTCATCAGGTAAACCAATGTTCATGGGTCCGAAGGCCACGTCCTCCATTACGGTGGGTGCAAACAACTGATCATCAGGGTTCTGGAATACTATGCCCACCTTCTGGCGGACCTTCATCAGTCCTGCCTTATCATACTTGAGCGGCTCTCCGTTTACCCGGACTGTTCCTTTATTGGGTTTTAAAATTCCATTGAAATGTAGAAATAGTGTGGATTTACCCGCCCCGTTAGGTCCTAGAAGGGCGATTATTTTACCCTTAGCTGCGTTGAATTCCACATCTTTCAGGGCGAGAGTACCGTCTGGATAACTGTAACTGATATCTTTAGTTTCTATTACATTCATTGATTCACCTTTGATGGATAATTTGAGATTAAATTTTTTTTGAAATTGAATCTAACGAATTTAATTTATGGACAATATTTTTGAATGCTGATATCTTATAGATGTAGGTTGGTTATATATTCAATTATGGGATGTAACAATGTAATCAATCCTATTATAATTATGATAGCTCCACTTACCAGTGGAATTTTATTCACGGTTTTGCTCGTTAGATAACCCTGGATGAATCCTCTTCCCTTAACAAAAAGTACTGAGAGAAGAGTTATGGCTATGGCCAGACCCGCACTGAAAACCAGAACGTAGGTGAGGCCGCTGTAGATCTGGTTGTTCCCGATACTGAAGAGGAGAACGGCCAGGGCTGCAGGACAGGGTATTAAACCTGTGGACAATCCGATTGCAACCACACCTTTCGTTGTGTCTATGTGGTGTTTGTGATGTTGATAAGGATGATAGAATTTTCTGATTATCCAAATACCAACCACTATTAGTATGATTCCCCCTATCACGCTCATGACATCGTGGGTTGTATCCACGTTCAACGCCTCTAAGAGGAATATGGAGGCAACTCCAAGCAGAATGACAACGATCACATGGGAGAAGACCACAGTAAGTCCCAGTAATGTAGCATCTTTCACAGTAGCATCGGTACCCATGACGAACACTGCCATGACTGATTTCCCATGGCCCGGTTCGAATGCATGCAATGCACCGAGTACAAATGCAGAAACTATAAACAGCCAATTAACTCCTGATGTAATAGCTGTTATTCCTCCAAATGCGATATCCATTTAAACCATCTCCTTAAAATATTTTTAATACTTTTTTCCGTTTATTTATAAATGCAGTAATACTCAACATCGCTGAAAATATCAACCATCTTGTAAACTTGGAATAAATTTTTCAGTATTACCTTTTTCTAATTTATTTATATAGCCAGTAATACTCATGGCCACTGAAATATCATCCATACCATAAAATCACAAAATTAGGACTTGGATATTTATTCAGTCAATTAAACTTTTTATTATCCCTGGTTTTCTCAACTATTCTTTTTTTGGCTTCACTTATGGTGAGGGGATACGATTTTCCGAAAGATATTTGATCTTCATCTTGAAGTCGCTCAAAAAGATGGGCTATATGGGGAAGTCTTAAATTAGCCTTTCTTATTAATTCTTTGTCTTCAAATACCTCTTTGGGTGTTCCTTTTTTAAGGATCTCTCCTTCACTAATAACGTATACTTCATGGGCGTAGATGGGAACTATGTCCACGTCGTGGGTGGCTATAATAATTGTGATACCCTCTCTGTTGAGTTTGCAGAGCAATCTCATTATTTGGAAAGCTCCTTTGGGATCGAGACCGCTGGTGGGTTCATCCAACACCATTATCTTGGGACACATGGCTAATATGCCGGCAATGGCCACACGCTTTTTTTGACCTCCACTCAGGTAATGTGGGGGTCTTTCCTCGAAACCTTCCATGTCTACCCGTTTTAAAGCCTCTTTAACCCGTGATTTAACCTCTTCTTCTGGAAGATCTATATTAGAAGGCCCAAAAGCCACATCTTCCCGTACTGTAGGGGCGAAGAGTTGATCATCGGGATTTTGAAAGACTATTCCTACTTTCTGCCTCAATTTCACGAGATCTTTTCTTTCATAACTCACTGGAGTGCCATCAATTTCCAGGCTTCCTGATGTAGGGCGTAGTATTCCATTGAAGTGTAAGAACAATGTGGATTTCCCAGCGCCATTTGGCCCCATGAGCATAACGATTTTACCATTAGTGGCACTGAAGTTTACATTATTAAGTGCTTTTGTTCCATCAGGATATCGATAGGTGATATTATCAGTTTTAATGACTTTCATTCTATCCCAAAATAGTGTTGATTTTTACTAGTTGTAACTTCTGATTTTTCAGGTAACTAAAATATTCTGAAGTTTCCGGTGAAATAGATCCCAATAGATAGTATAACTTCAAACAACACCAGTAATGTGAGGTTAAGGCTGCCAATGTTTCTTAAACTTTCTGGTTCTTTCAGTGTTTTAATTGAGCCATTGTAACATCTTGATTCCATTGCTGTGTATGCTTGCTCTCCTTTGATCCAGGCTATTATAAAGAGGTTGCTGCCAAGCATGCCCAGGGATTTAAACGACTTTTTGAGTGAAGAATAACCCAATCGTGTTTCCTGAGCGTGATACATATTGAGAGCTTCATCTAGAAATACGAATATGTAACGGTACATAAGCATTGCAATTTCCAGAACAATTTTGGGTATTTTAAAAATTTCTAGTATGGAAAATAATTCGGTCATGGGTGTGGTAAGGGCCAAAAATGCTAGGCAGGTGAAACCACCCATTATTCTTGCAAAAACAAGAAGTCCCAGGTTAAAACCATCTGCAGTTACTGCGAGATTGAATATTCCAAGTTCCAGGACATGTGTACCTACTCCAAAGAATATAGCCATAAAGACAAAGGTCAATAATGCAAAGGAAAATGGGACAGCGAGAAATTTTAAGTAAAATTTCCAGGGAATTTTAGCTTTAAACAGGATCAAAAATGACATAAAAAAGGCTATGATGAAGGGAATAACTGGTGATGTGGATATTAGGCTTATCAACATAGTTACAATTGCAAATAAAACCTTAAAATATGCATTCATATCTTTAAGGTTGTTGGAATGGGCGTAAATATCCAATGTGTTTTCAAACATGTTATCCTTCATCAATCACTCGAGCATTTAATAAATGCTTATTTTCTTATTTCTCACTTTCTTTACCTTTCATACTGTCTTGTCCCATGTAGTATCCCAGAACATAGCCTATTATTATGGCACCTATTGCTGCCTGAAGGGCGAATAACAGACTTTCTATCTCACCACTGGGAGGTTCCCATATGGAACTGAACCATGGTTCATAACCAGTTTCTTCTATAGCTTCACCTGCTGCATCATCAGATCCACCAAAATAACCTTCATCTTCCCCTAAACCACTGTAAATAACCAGGGGCAGGATGGCAATTATTGCAACCAAAGCCAGTAGAACGATATGTTTTGTATTCACCATTTAAGCCACCTCGGGCGCTTTTTCTTCAACTTTTTCCACATCTTCAGATCCTATGACTTTTAATTTCCTTAAAATGTCGGGTCTTAGTTTCATGATGTACTCAAATATTACAACAGTTAGAAGACCTTCAGCGATTGCCAGAGGTACCTGGGTGTAAGCAAATATCACCATGAACTTGACGAAGGCTTCTCCGAATGTAGGAATTGGGAAAGCCAGTGAAAGCTGAGTTGCAGTGGTCACGTAAGTTAACCAGTCTCCAAGAAGTGCAGCGAAAAATATTCCAACTGAAGAACCCCAGCCTATCTTCTTAATGCCTTTGTACACCAGCCATGCTGCAACGGGACCTACAATACCCATGGAAAAGATGTTAGCTCCAAGTGTGGTTAATCCACCATGTGCTAGAAGCAGTGCTTGAAAAACAAGAACAATCGCTGCCAAAACACTGGTAACAGCCGGTCCAAAAAGTACAGCTCCTAAACCGTTACCTGTAGGGTGGGAACAGCTCCCTGTAACTGAAGGAAGTTTTAAAGATGATAAAATAAACATGAATGCACCTGAAACAGCTAACAACGGTTTTGATTCTGGATTTTCGTCTGTAATCTTTTTAATTCGTATTACACCATATGCAACAACTGGTATCGCTACTAAATACCATAATAAACACCATTCCCATGGTAAAAATCCCTCCATAATATGCATGATCAACTCTCCTTTAATTTTTATCAAGTATAATTGAATAAATTGGATATATAAATTTTACTATTTTTACTTGAAGAAAATTAAAGTAAAATTGAATCTAAGGATATAAAAGTGTATTTATGAAAATAAAAGAAAAAAGTGTTATTAAAAAACTAAAAAACTGAATTTAAAAATCTATTCAACCACTTCAGCAAAACCAAAGTTTCTTCTGGCGGAGGTAATCCTAATTTTAACTTCATCGCCAACCTTGGCACCGGAGACAAAAACTACGAAACCCTCAATCCGGGCAATTCCATCTCCATCCCTACCTAAGTCTTCAATTTTAACGTCGTATTCTTCTCCTTCATTAATAGGTGAAGAATTTCCTCTGTCATTGTAGTTATCCCTACCGTAATCATTTCTAAACAATTCAATCACTCCAAAAGACCCAAAAAAATGGTCTAAAGTTATATTGGATGTGAGGATATATATAGTTTTGTTATAAACGAGGAATAAGTCAATGATGGATATAGAGATTTACAGTTAATATAAAAAAATTCAAAAAGAATTTAAAACAGATTCACCAAATTAAAATCAATGAAGGTTAAAAATAATCTGATAATTGTACTGGATCTATTCCGGATGGAAGAGGTAATGCAGTTATTAGAGGAGATATCAGGACAGATAAACACGGTAAAAGTGGGTTATCCACTGGTCCTCTCTGAGGGTCTCCAGTCAATTTCTAAAATTAAAGAAACATTTGGATTCAACATCATAGCTGATTTTAAAGTGGCTGATATACCAGAAACTAACCAGAAGATTGCTGAACTAACCTTTGATGCTGGTGCTGATGCCATCATCACCCATGGATTTGTGGGCAGGGACAGTGTACAAGCCTGTCTTGATACTGCAGGTGAACATGGTGGGGATATCTTTCTTTTAACCGAAATGTCACACCCTGGGGCAGAACAATTTATACAGGACGTATCCCTGGATATAGCCCGTATGGGTGTGGATATGGGCCTTAAAAATTATGTAGCACCATCTACGAGACTGGACCGTCTGGAAAAGATCAGAAAAATCGTGGGAGATGAATCCTTCATAATATCCCCTGGCGTAGGGGTCCAGGGAGGAGATCCAGCAAAAACACTGGAATTCGCTGATGCGTTAATCGTTGGCCGATCTATCTACGCCGCGGATAACCCCCAGGAGGCTCTCCGCTCTATCATAGATGGCATTGAACTTTAAACCCACCAGTTCATAGGATAACTCAAACGCTAAAAAGTAGACGAAGGTTAACGGGGTGAAAAATTGAATCCCTGCTATTTGTAATTCAGGATAAATTGTGGTTAACATTCCCAGTACAGCAAATATCAGGATAACTATTTTAAGGGCAAACCGGTACTGGAAAAATTCTTTCACATACCTCTGCTCTGCAGCCCATTTACTGTCATTTCCTATTTCATCCAGGAAAGCCGCCACTGCACACACTGCCAGGGTAACGATGCCTATGGTGGGAAAGCCCAGTACTATAATTATCCCCACAAAAATGAGTAGGGATAGGATATGGTTTAGGCAGTCCACCTTCCAGGCGGCTACCGTTCCAATCAGGATTGCCAGGAAGATACAGGCAGCATCTGCACTGGTAACAGCCAGGTAACCTATGGTGACACCGCATATTACAGCTGCCACAATACCCAGAATTGTATTGTGCTTCTGGTCGTGGGCATCATCGGATACCTTCATGAACAAACCTGAAAGGGAATAAAGCAATATTTCCAGCATGTTATCAGATAATTTTGGTTAAAAAGGCTTGGTTATAAAAAGTCTATTTATTTTAATAAATTTTTATTTTCATGAAATATAAAGTTTTAAAATCATATTATTAAATCT
>Ga0334884_1001033_pt1 | contig 45296 bp, 29 predicted proteins | sample GraSluR1_MG_7_FD_207215 | JGI IMG/M metagenome (GOLD analysis project Ga0334884, IMG submission 207215) | Sludge microbial communities from methane-producing bioreactor in Wageningen University, Netherlands - Granular Sludge_12_05 R1 | ecosystem: Engineered > Bioreactor > Anaerobic >... | reverse complement strand
TGCGGAATCTGGCGGGGAGCACCCCCAGCAGCCCCTGGGCCAGGGCCGCGTTGACCAGGGCGATCAGGAAGGTGAGGCCGAGTTGGCCGAACACCGAGCAGACCTGGATGACGGTGGCGTGGTCGTACTGGCTCAGGGCCAGGTCGCCGGCGCTGAAGGGGGCCAGGCGGAACCCGCTGCGTAGGAGGCAGGGCCCCAGGGCGTAGGCGGCCGCGGCGGCGAAGGGGCGGATGAGGGGAGAGCCGCAGCGCATGGCTGGGCCAGCCAGGGCGCCGAACAGGGCGAAGTACAGGGCCTGGTAGGCCGACAGCACCAGCCAGGGCAGCAGTCCCCAGAGGGTGAAGGACCCAAGCAGTGTACCCATGAACGCCAGACCGAAGACCAGGCCGCAGAGGGCGCCGGAGGCCGCGCCACGGACGCGGCCGAGGACGTAGAACATGGGCACCAGCGAGACCCAGGCCAGGGGGCCCAGGTCATGGGGAGGGAAGGCCAGCGAGGTCAGCGCTCCGGAGAGCGCCGCCACTATCGGCATGGCCAGGCGAGTGCGAAGACGAGCGGTGGTAGTCATCGGCTGCTGCGGTATCCCCGAGGCGATGTGCCGGGTCGAGTTGTGTCGTGCCTATGGGCTCGTGTCGCCCGTTACCGGCGCATTCCCGGGCGAGCGGGCGGTCGTCTGTGCGGTCCGGGCTCGCGGCCGTCCGGGGGGCACGCCGCCTCATCGGCGGCGGCGGCCGGGGGCGATGCGTCCGGCGGCGGACTGCGGACGCACAGGGCGGCCTACGCCGGCACAGCCACCTCTCCGGCGGCCAGCTTGTCCAGGAACCGCTTCATGCGTGTGAGCGACTCCTTGAGGTTGTCCATGCTGGTGGCGTACGTGCAGCGCAGGTGGCCTTCTCCGCAGGCCCCGAAGGCCGTACCGGGTACGGCGGCGACCTTCTCCTCGAACAGGAGGGCCTGCGAGAACTGCTTGGATGTCAGCCCCGTGCCGGCGATGGAAGGGAAGGCATAGAAGGCGCCCTTGGCCTCGAAGCACGGCAGCCCGATCTCGTTGAGGCCGTGGATGAACATGCGCCGCCGCTGGTCGTACTCGCGCATCATGTCCTGCATCTCACGCTCGCAGTTGCGCAGGGCCTCGATGGCTCCGATCTGGCCGCCGATGGGGGCCGAAAGAGCGGTGTAGGCGTGGATCCGCACCATCGCATCGATCACGGACCTGGGGCCACAGGCATAGCCGATGCGCCATCCGGTCATGGCGTAGGCCTTGGAGAAGCCGTTCATCAGCAGGGTGCGCTCCTGCATCCCCGGCAGGGAGGGGAAGCAGGTGTGCTCGCCATCGTAGGTGAGGTGAGCGTAGATCTCATCGGAGACGACGAACAGGTCGCGTTCGCGGGCGATCTGGGCCAGGGCCGCGAGCTCGTCCCGCGTCATCACGGCGCCGGTGGGGTTGTTGGGATAGCCGATGACCATGCCCCGCGTGCGGGGGCCGATGGCGGCCTCGATGTCCTGAGGCTGTGGGCGGAAGTCGTTCTCGATCACCGTCGGCACACCGACCGGGGCCCCCCCCGCCATGGAGACGCAGGGCATATAGGACACGTAGCACGGCTCGGGGACGATGACCTCATCGCCGGGCGAGAGCAGGGCCCTCATGGCCACGTCCATGCCCTCGCTGACGCCCATCGTGATGACGATCTCCGTGGCGGGATCGTAGCTCACGCCGTAGCGTTTGAGGAGGTCCTCGGCGATGGCCTCGCGCAGCTCCAGCAGGCCGTGGTTGCTGGTATAGGAGGTCATCCCGCGGCGGAGACTGTCCACCACGGCATCGCAGATCTTCCAGGGGGTGGCGAAGTCGGGCTCGCCCACTCCGAGGCTGATGACATCCTCCATGCCGATGACCAGGTCGAAGAATTCGCGGATGCCCGATGGCGGGAGGTCGCGGGCCAGGGGTGAGATAGAGAAGCCCTTGGGACAGTTGGAGGTCATGGTGTCACCGCCAGTCTGCCGCCGGCCTTGCGCTCCTGCAGGCAGCGCCCCTCGATCTTGTAGGTCTTGAGGACAAAGGAGGTCGCGGTCGTCTTGACACCGGGGATGGGGGCCAGCTTCTCAGCGACGAACCTGGCGATATCCCTGAAATCATCGCCTTCTACGACCACCTGCAGGTCGGAGGTGCCGGACATCAGATAGGCCGAATGGACCTCATCGAACAGCGCGATATGCTCGGCGATGGCGTCGAACCCCTTGCCGTGCTCGGGAATGGCTTCGACGGCGATGAAGGCATAGACCTTGGCCGAATCGGTGGCGGCCCAGTTGACCAGAGCGGAGTATCCCAGGAGGATGCCGGAGGCCTCGGCCTGGGCGATGATGGCCTCCACCCTGTCGACCTCCAGGCCGAGACGAGTGGCGATTTCGGCAGGCGCCATGCGGGCGTCCTGCTCCAGCAGCTTGAGCACTTCCTGCACGTCTCACACCTCCTTGGCATTGCGGCCCGATGGGCCGCACGGCGGTGTCGCAAGATGCACTAGAAGTCCGGCCGGAGACCCCGCATTCGCCGGGAATGTCATCCTGAGAGCGTCCGCTCCCGGAGGGAGCAACTCGAGGAATCTCCCGGCATTCACCGAGATTCTCCGCTATCTCGCTGCGCGAGATGGACGCTCAGAATGACAGGAGACGGACGAGCCGGACTCCTCGGCCGGACCTCTAGGGCTCCCGGTGGGCGGCCTGGGCCTCGGGGGCGGCCTGGGCCTCGGGGGCGGCCTGGGCCTCGGGGGCGGCCCGGGCCTCGGGGGCGGCCCGGGCCTCGGGGGCGGCCTGCTCCGCGCGGACGCACCGCGCGTCCCGTCGGTTGGCGGCGCCGATCGGCGTCCGCACCGGGCAGCCCGGTTCATCGCACGGCTCGGCATGGATCATCACATGGGCCCTGGGGAACAAGCCGGCAATCTCCTGCTCGAGATGGTCGGTGAGCGCGTGGGCCTCGGCCACCGTCATCTCGGCGCAGACCACCAGATGCAGGTCTATATGGCGCTCGTGGCCCGACCTGCGCGACCTGAGCTTGTGAAAGCTGACGTACAGGGAGTGATGGTCCTTGATGGTGGCCACGATGCGCTGGATCTCCTCTTCGGGCAGGGCATGGTCCAGCAGTTGGTTCACGGCATCCCTGGCGATGTGGGTGCCCTGGCCCATAACGATCACTGCGACGCTCACGGCCAGCAGCGGATCGATCCAGTGGGCCTCAATGCCGAAGTGCTCCAGGCCCCAGGCAATCGCCAGTCCGGCGAACACCGCCGCGGAGCACCACACGTCGGCGCTAAGGTGGGCTGCGTCGGCCTGCAGGGCCATGGAATCGTGTCGGCGGGCGACCCTGTAAAGGTGCGCCGAGACCAGGATGTTGACTACCATCGACAGGCCCATCACACCCACGGCCGGGCCGTGATCCAGTTGCTGCAGGCGCCCGAGGAACACGGTCCTGAGAGCCGCGTAGAGGATGCCCAGGGCGGCCACGACGATCAGTGCGGCCTCGATGGCGCCCGAGAGGGCCTCGAACTTGCCGTGCCCGTAGACGTGCTCCTCGTCGGCGGGCTCATTGGCCTTGCGGACGCTGAAGAACGCCAACAGGGCGGCGATCAGGTCGTTGCCGGAATGCAGCGCCTCGGACAGCACGCTGATGGAGCCGGAGGCGAATCCGGCCACGAGCTTGGTCGCAGTCAGAAGCGAGTTGGAGACCACGGACAGCAGGGCCGCCCTGCGGGTCTCCACTGCTCGGATGGAATGGCCGGGCACCTTGGGCCTCGTGTTCGAGAACTTGCGGCGGCAATGGGCGGGGCGGCGAGGGGCCAGTTGCGAAAAGGGGCGGTGGCCTGCAGCCTACCGCCCCACGGTCACGGACGTGTGAAGCTTCGCGCTGCGCTCAGAACCTGCGCTTGGGCTTGCCGCCGCGTTTGGAGGCTCTGTCCTTCTCCTTCTTGCGGCGCTCGCGGCGCTCCTCGCGCTTCTCCTCCATCTCGGCGCTGACCTGCTGCTTGCGTTCGTCGATGGCTTCTCGCTGGAGCTTCTCCACTCCGCTGAGAGCGGCGGGACGGGCGGTGTCTCCATTGCCCTCGGTCTCGGTGGCCAGCTCCGGGGCGCGTCGCGCCGTGGATCGGGCCCGCGCCGGCGCAGAGGCCTGAGCGCCCCTGGCCGCTCGCTTCTCCAGCCAGACAACGAACGGAGCGGCGACGAAGATCGAAGAGTAGCAGCCGAAGGTGACGCCGAACAGCATGGTGAGGGCGAAGCCCCGGATCGCCTCACCGCCGAACAGGACCAGGGCGGTGATGGTGATGAGGGTGGTCAAGACGGTGTTGACCGAGCGCGCCATTGTCTGCAGCAGGCTGGTGTTGGCCGTCTCGGCGAAGCTGGCGCGCCGATGCAGCCTCATGTTCTCACGGATGCGGTCGAAGATGACCACCGTATCGTTGATGGAGTACCCCAGCACCGAGAGGATCGCGGCGACGAAGGCGCTGTTGAGCTCAACCCGGAAGATGGCCATGCAGCCCATGACGAGGAGGATGTCGTGGACGAGAGCGACGATGGCCGCGATGGCGAAGCGGAACTCATAGCGGATGGTGATGTACAGCATGATGAGGATGCTGCCCACGATGAAGGCCCACAGGGCCTTGGCGCGGAGCTCGGCACCCACGACCGGCCCGACGCTTTCGCGGCCCAGGTCGGTGATCTCGCCCTGGTCTGGGAAGGCGGTCTGGAGCGCGGCCCGGAGCTCGCCATCGCGCCGGGCGGCTTCCTCGTCATTGCTCACCGGAGGTGTGCGCAGGTACAGATTGCTGAGGCTGCCCCGGTCATCGGCCACGACCTGGATGTTGCTGCTGCCCAGGTTCTGGGCGGAGAGCACGCCGCGAACCTTGGCGATGACCGCCGCGGTCTGGGCGTCTCCCGAGGAAAGCGGGGCCGAGAACCGGTAGCGGTAGAGGCTGCCGCCGGTGAAGTCGATCCCGTAGTTGAGGTTCCACACCCCCCATGACACCAGGCCGAGCAGGATGGCCACGCCGGAGATGGTGAACCAGAGTTTGGCCTTGCCGATGATATCCCAGTTTCTGTTTCGGAATAGCTCCACGTCCGAAAGACCTCCTTGGCGCTGCATCGGCGCCATCATTGCGGCGGTACTCGTCTGGCGCTGGTGCCCGCTAGCGTCGTTCGGCCTCGCTGACCCCGAACAGACTGGTTTTCTGTCCAAGCTTGGATTCGGCGGCCATCGTCACGAGCCAGCGAGTGACTGTCACCGCGCTGAAGAAGGAGCACACCACGCCGATGAACAGCACGGTGGCGAAGCTCTTGATGACGCTGGTGCCCAAGAAGTACAGGACGGCGCAGGTGATGAGGGTCGTGACGTTGGAGTCCACGATGGCGGTCCAGGCGCGGTCGAAGCCGGCGGCGGCCGCCGCGCGCATGGACTTGCCGGACCTGAGCTCCTCACGCAGACGCTCGAAGATCAGCACGTTGGCGTCCACGGCCATGCCGATGGAGATGATGATTCCGGCCACACCCGGGAGCGTCAGCGTGATGCCCCCGACACCCTTGATGCCCTGTGAGGCCGCCATGACGGCGAGGACGATCAGCACGTACAGGGCCAGGGCGATGGTGGCCAGCAATCCGGGGAAGCTATAGTACAAGACCATGTAGATCATGACGACGACCAGGGCGGCAACAGCGGCGCGCACGCTGCGGGTGATGGTGTCCTGTCCCAGGGTGGCGCTAACCGTGCGGTTCTCGGCGATCTCCAGGGGCACCGGCAGGGCGCCGGCGTTGAGCAGCAGACGGAGGTCGCCGGCTTCCTGAGTGCTGAAGTTGCCCTCGATGACACCCTCACCGGGGATGGGCCCGCGGATCTCCGGGGCCATCTGGCACTTGCCGTCCAGCACGATGGCCATCAGGCTCTTGACGTTCTGGCTGGTGAAGGTGTGGAAGCTCTTCTTCATGTTCGGCTTCAGCTCGAAGGTGACTTGCCAGTCACCGGGGCCGTCGCCGGCCACCACCCGCGAGTTGGGGACGAGGTCGGAGCCCCTGTACCGGGCCTCGGACTCGGCCAGCACGCGCTCCCAGGGGACGACCTCGCCGGTGCGGGTGTCTCTCCATTCGTCGTAGGAGTCCGAGCCGGGTGCCGCGTTCTCGTAGTGCCTGGGAATCAGCCGGAACTCCAGGAGCGCGGTGCTCTTGAGGATCGAGGAGACGCGGTCCGGGTCCTTGACACCGGGGATCTCCACGATGATCTGATCGTGGCCCTGCTTCTGGATGACGGGCTCGCGGATCTCGCCCAGCGCGAACAGACGCTTGTCGATGATGTTCTTGACCTTGTCGGCCGTGTCCGTCGAAACGGGGACGGACTCGATCTCGTCGGTATGAGGGTTGATTCCGTAGTCGCCGGGGTAGATGGACTGCAACTCGTCCAGCAGGGCCCTATGCTGCTGCTTGGCCATCTGCTCGTCGACCGCGTTGGTCTTGACCACGATCTGGTGAGGGGACACGGCATCCACCTTGACATAGCCGTTGGCCACGTCCTGCCGCGTCGCCCAGTCGGGGTTGGCCATCAAGACGCGCAGCAGGCGCTCTTCCAGCTCGTCCTTGGCGGGGAGCGCCGGCTTGTCGCCCTTGTCCGCGGCCTCCGGGGCCTTGGCGCCCTCGGCGTCTGTCTCGCCCGCCTTGGCCGCGGGGTCCTCAGACTTGGCGGCCTCGTCGGTGGCCTCGTCTTCGTCCCTGGCGGCCCACAGGGGCCGGTCCTGGGTCGGGTCGGTGGTGAACTTCATCTCGGCGTAGGGCAGGCAGCGCAGCACCACATGCAGGCCGCCCTGGAGGTCGAGGCCGAGCTTCACGTTGGGGCTGGGGCGGTAGATGCCGAAGCTGCCGATCTGGGCGATGGGCTGCTCGGTCTGTTGGTCGTCGCCCGCCACGGCTCCCAGGGAACGGGGCCCGAAGTCCTTGAACTTATCCTGGAGTGCCTTCAGGACCGCTTTCTCGTCGCGGTCGAGCTGCTCGGCGTCCTGAGCGTAGGTCCTGATGGACACTCTGGCGGGGTCATCGAGGACGACATCCTCGGCACCGAGGTGTCCGAGGTCCACGGCCGCCAGGGCCTCTCGGATCTCCTTGGCCTTCTCGTCGAGCTTGACCTTGCCTTCGGCGAGGGGCTTGTCGAAGGCGAACTGCAGGGCCGTCTCGGTGAAGTTCTGCCGGGGGATGCCCCGAATGGGGCGGAAACCAACCAGGAACGTCACCACGAAGAGAAGCGCGATGTACAAGATCCAGAGCCGGGTCCGCGAGTGCATAGATCGTTCTCCTTAACTGACCATCGACCTGACTTGGGGGCGCCGGGAGTGCCGCCCGGGTCCCGCACGCCCAATGGATGACCGTTAATCAGCCTATCCGGGGGTATGTCCCCGAACAACCAAGGGCCGGGACAGTTTCGCGTCCCGGCCCGTGCCGACGGCGGTGTCGCGTGGTTCGGAGCAGGGCAGTGCTCCGTTGGGTGGTCGAGGGCTTTGCCCGCCGAGCAGTCCGCGTTCCCCATCACGTCGACAGTGAGGGGCAAAGGAGCACGGCCGGCGCCGCCGGCCGGGCCTCGCGCCCCGAGCACAATAAGAGCCGCGCGCCGCACCTGACCGGCGCACCGGCTCCGGAAATGCAAAGGCCGCCAAGGCGCCCATCCACCACCGCTGCCGCTCCGCCACCTGAGGGGCACCCGACGGCACATGACTGCGACTGACTGCCCTGTGGGCACGAGAATTGCGGAGTATTATACGAAGGCCATCTGGCAGTGTCAAGCAGAAGGCCGGTCGCGCGGGGGCGATAGACACCTAAATAGCACATATGCAATGGAGAGTACTTTTTAGACCTATTAAAGTTGCGTTAAGACTCTAAGAATCCCTTGTGTGACGGTGAAGGTAGGTTTCTGATGACCCATGGCCGCACCGTTTGACGCTTCTGGGAAGCGGGTATAAGTCCCCTGAACTGCAATTGAGTTGTTACCGACGGAAGTTTACATCACCCGAATTAACGGCGGCTATCCCGGCAGACTCGGCCATTTCCGCGGCGTCCATGACCCGGCGGAGTGGACTTGGAGAGGGCGCCGCACTCAACCTAACGGTGCCTTCGGCCGATAACGTGTGTATAACGACACAGTAACCGTTCCACGCAATCCGCGCCGCCATCTCTCCGGTGAGCAGGTAGCGCGTCCGGTGCGGGCACCGCAGACCATCAAGAGGAAACTCTCCAATGAACGGCACAGCACTCATTGTGGAAGACGACCACTACCTGCACCAGAGCCTCAGTGAGGCACTGGCGGACGCCGGGCTGAAGAGCACCGCCGTCATCTCAGGAGCCGACGCACTTGCCGAGTGCGAGAAGCAGCAACCCAGTCTCGTTCTTCTGGACCTGTCCTTGCCGGACATGGACGGGCTGGATGTCTGCCGCGAGCTGCGGCGGCATTCGGTGGTGCCCATCATCATGCTCACAGGGCGTCGCAGCGACATCGACCGCATCGTCGGCCTGGAGGTGGGGGCGGACGACTACATCCCCAAGCCCTTCCACCGGGCCGAGTTGGTGGCCCGCGTCCGCGCGCTGCTGCGCCGCGCCAACGACTACACTCAGCGGCTGCCTGAGCGCGAGATATCGGTGGGACAACTGCACATCCGCAAGGACCGCCGCACCGTGTATCAGGGCGAGCGGGAAGTGGCCCTCACTCCCAAGGAGTTCGAGCTACTCTGTGCTCTGGCTTCGCGCCCCGGTGAGGTGATCCCCTCCAAGCAACTGCTGTGGGAGGTCTGGCAGTACCCGGAGGGCATCCGCACCAGGACGCTGGATGTCCACATCGGCCGGCTGCGCGGCAAGCTGGAGCGTGACCGCAAGAACCCCGAGCTGATCCGGACCGTCCCGGGAGTGGGCTACAAGCTGGAATCGCTTGCCTGAAGGCCCGCTGAGTGACGCGTCAGGCCTTGACCGGCGCTCCCCCGCTCCTGGGAGGAGCGCCGGTTTGATTCGTGCCGGGCGCCCGGCGCCCCGGCGAACCATCTTGACCCCCGTGGCGTTATTGGCTGTATACTGGATGTCACAGGGACGGCCCGCCCGCCGCGCAGCCGTACGGGCCTTGGGGACGCAGCGAACCCGGCGCGCGATGGCGCCGGCCGCCATCCGGCGTGCGCCCCAATCACGGATCTAGGCCCCACACAGGCCGGGCGCCCACAGAGGGCTCGTGGCAACAGGCGACGGCGGCTCGCGCGGGACAGGACCGATCAGGGGCGCGCCCGGCGGGGTCCGATCCTGCGGGGCGGGACACCTGAGGACGGCAGGGACGGGCCCCCGGACCGGCCGCCGGCGTCGCGAACGGCGTCTACATGGGCACATAGGAGCGAGATGGTATGAAACTGCTGCACACAGCTCTGCTCGCGGGGCTCATCGCCTTGCTCGGAGCCACGGCCTGGGCACAGGCCCCCGACAACGGGGACGCGGAGGGGCCCACGCGGGCCACCATCCGGCCGGAGGCGCCGGCCGGGGAGGCCGCCACAGGCTCCGCGAGCGACAGTAGCGGCCCGGGCGAGACCTCCGGCGATGTCTCGGAGAAGCTCAAGAGCGATGCTCTGGAGTCTCTGATCGAGGGCGGGAAGGCCGACGCGCCCGCGGCCCGGCGTGAGGACGGCTCCGATAGCACCGCGCAGCCGAAGACGACCTCCCGTCGCACAGAGCCGTCCCGGCGAGAGACGACATCGCGCTCAGAGGGCTCGGGACGGACGTCTCCCTCCACCCGCACCGGTGGGGGGGCGGTGCCCGTCGTGCCCTCCTCACCCACCGAGACCGTCACTATCCCGTCCGGCACGCGGCGCGGGCGGGAGGCGACACCGGCGACCGCGAATGCCGTCGAGGCGCCGCGCTCGCCCTCTCGTGGCACCGACGAGGACCGCATGGATGACGCCTCTGATGTGCTGGTTCCGGAGCCGACGGATGCCGACCTGCGGCCTCCGGCCGCGCTGGACGCGTCACAGACACCGGCGCTCGATGCGTCGGATGCCGGGGCGGCCGGGGCGCTCAATGGCGCCCCACCGGAGGCGGGCAATGTGCCGGCCACCGACACGGCGGGGAGCAGGTCACCGGCGTCGGCCATCCTCATTGGTGTGCTGGTGCTGGCGGGCCTGCTGGTGGCGGCGGCGGTCGTGGTCACGGTGCTCAACTCCAACAAGGCCGCGGCTCCGGAGGCGATGGCGGCCACGCCGCCGGTGGCCGTGGCGTCGGTACCCGAGTACGCCTACCTCACGGCCCCGGACGCGCCGAACATCCCGGTATCCGCAGCCCCATTCGTGATGGGAAGCTCTCCGTCGTGCGATCTGAGGCTGGCCGACCCCAAGGCCTCGCCGCAGCACGCGGAGATCGACCGCACCGACGAGGGCTGGCTCCTGACGGACCTGGGAAGCCTGAACGGCACCTTCCTAAACGGCGAGCGCATCGCCAGCCCCGTGCTCCTGCAGGCCGGCGATGAGGTGCGGATGGGCGACATCGTCGTGAACTTCGAGACCGAGGACTGAGGGGCCCGCCGTCGGGCCATGGGCCGCACGGCATGGCCGCCGACCGCCGAGGCAGACGCCACGGGCCATTGGGCCGGGCAACGCACCCACAAAGGGGCAGGGAGACCTGCCCCTTTTGCGTGCCGGGACTGAGCGCATCCCCGAGGAGGTGATGGCCTTGAGCAGCGGGAATGGTTGGGTTTTGGGCCGACACAGACGACGCCCGTGGGCGCCGCCATCTCCGGAGAGCAAGTCATGATACCGTGCATGTGGACCAGCATCTACTATGAACTGCCGCCCGAGGACGCCGTCAGGCGAATCGCGGAACTGGGGTGGCCGGCCATCGAGCTGTCGACCGAACACCTGGTGACCCTGAGAGAGGACAGCGGCTCGGACCGCAGGACCGCCGCCTTCGGTGAGGTCGTCCGCGAGACGGGGCTGGTGATGGATCAGGCCCATCTGACAATCACTGTGGACGTGGCGTGCATGGACGGCGACAGACGCCGGGCGGATCAGGCCATCGTGCGCAGAGACCTGGAGATACTGGCGGCTCTGGGCATCGGCCACGGAGTGCTCCATCCGGGCGGGCACGGGCGCCGGGAGACGGAGGCGGAGGCCGGGGAGCAGAATACACTGCGTGCCGAGGCGATCGCCGAATTGGCCGGTGTGGCCGAGGGGCTGGGCGTGAGGATCGCTCTCGAAAACGGGATGCGGAGCATGGGGCCGGATGGCGAGCACGCCTGGAACGGGACGGTGGCGGGGATCCGCGAGCTCATCGAGCAGATCGGCTCGCCGGCGCTGGGCATCTGTCTGGACACCGGACACGCGAACCTCGAGGGCTGGGACAACGCCGAGGCGGTGCGAGTCGCCGGCGACCTGCTGGTCGCCCTGCACATCGCCGACAACGATGGGTCCGGTGACCAGCACCTGATCCCCTATTGCCGCGGGTCGAAGATCGACTGGGTGTCGGTGGTAGCGGCGCTGAAAGAGCTGGGATACGCGAACTCCTTCAACCTCGAGATCCCCGGTGAGCGCGGGCGCCCGCTACCGATCATGGACGCCGTGGTGACCTATGCGCTGGAGGTAACCCGGAAGTTGGTGGCCGGGCAGGTATAGACAGGGATTGCGCGGGTGGCGGGCAGGCGCCGACTCACGTCGCCTCCCCCCGGCCTCCCGCTCGGCGTCCCTTCGAGCCGCTTTTGCCCCGTCTCCCAGGGCGGGACCGGCGGAGACGGGAGGATGGCGAGAACTGCCCCGCCAAGAGGGAGCGATCGTTCCGGGCGCGACTGTGGCCAGATGTGGGTCCAGTGCGTTCATGCAAAACCTCATTCGAGGTGAAGCCTATCGGCGGAGCCAATTGGGCCGGCTCCGTGCCTCGTCGCCCTATCTCGCAACGCGGGGGAAGAGTGTCTTCATGGTCTTGCGGACGTGCTACCGTCGCATCGAGGGCGCGATTTGCCGCCGGACGTCGCCCGTACGCCCATGACCGAGGGTGCGCGGGGACTTTGCCGGTAGGCTCGTGTAGCGGCCGCGCAGCGGCCACCGTCGTCGACCAGGGGGAAAGCAACGATGAAGGTATACCTGATGACCGATCTGGAGGGAGTGGCCGGAGTCTGGACCTGGGAGAACCGGGACGACCACACCCAGATCAACGTGGAGTACCGGCTGATGGCCCGGCGCCTGTTGACGGCGGAAGTCAACGCGGCCGTGGAGGGCCTGATGTCCGGCGGCGCGACGGAAGTCATCGTCAATGACGGGCACGGAGCGGGCTCGACGATCGACATCGAGCAGCTCGATCGGCGGGTCCGCCTCATCCACGGCCGCAGCAGACCGTTCTGGCTCCCACTGCTGGACGAAAGCTGCGACGCCACCGTGCTGGTGGGTGCCCACGCCAAGGCCGGGACACCATCGGCCAATCTCTGCCACTCGATGAGCGGACAGATCCGCAACTACACCTTCAACGGGATTTCCCACGGAGAGATCGGAATGCAGGCCATGATCGCCGGGCATTTCGGGGTCCCGATGGTGTTTCTGTCCGGCGACGTTCACGCCTGCAGGGAGGTGGAGGGTTTCATCCCCGGGGTCGTGACCGCTGCGGTGAAGCAGGGACTTTCGTCCCTGAGCGCCGCCACTTTGGCCCCCGCGGCCGCAAGAGACCTCATCCGCGAACGGGCCCGCGAGGCCATGGGGGCAGTGGGGAAGGTCGCCCCCTACAGGGTTGAGGGACCCCTGGTGTTCACCGAGGAGCGCTACGAGGCGGCCTTCGACCCGGAGAACCCGCCTCCGGTGGGCACCGTGGTCGACCCCCACACGCTGCGCGTGGAGGCCCGCGACATCGTTGACCTTTTCAACAGGCTCTATGGGTACTCGGGGTAAGCCGGTGGCGGCCGCCGCATGAGGCACGGTCGCCGCTGCGGACAGGCAGGTGGCTTCTGATGCACAGGCTGCTGTCGTTGACGGGCCTTCTCGCGGTGTGCCTCGGCGGTGCCCAGGCCCAGGTGGTGTTCGAGACGCCGGGCTTTTCCCTGACGGTGGGCCAGGAGGGGCGCTGGCGGTCGGTGCTTGAGAAGGGCACAGGCCGCGAATGCCTGGCCGCCGAGGGAGACCTCGCGGTTGCGACGGTCCGGGTGGAGGGGAAGCAGTATTCCGCCACCGGCACGACGGGCGGCGAGGGCCGGCTGGAGGTGCTATTCGCCGGGAACGGCGGTCCCGACACCCGGCTGAGGTACGCGGTGGCCTGCGCCGCGGACTGGGTCGTGTTTCGTCTGGATGAGATCGAGGGCGCGCGCCCCGAAACGGTGACGCTGCGCCTGCCGGTGGCCATCGCTGGAAACGTCGGCCCCCGGCTGAACATCGCGTGGGACGAGGAGACCTGCGTCTGTCTGATGGCCGCCGACCGGCGCGTAGACTGCGCGGCCCGGCGTGGGGAGCCGGTGGTGCTCACGGCCTCGGCCCAGGACGCGCCGGGCCCGACATTGGAGGGCGCCGCGGCGGCGGTGATCTTGTGCCCGACTCCCCGGTTCAAGTCGGTGGCCCGGGAGGCCTCTCACGGCTTCGGCCTGCCGACCAATGAGGACGCCGCCGGCACACCGGTCAAGGACACCGATCTGGTACGGGGCTCGTACTGGTTCCTGTCCTTCGGCGAGGACGAGGTGGAGCGGGTCATCGACTACTGCGAGCGGGCCGGTATCCGGCAGGTGATGCTGAGCTTCTCAGCCTGGTGCAGGACGGCCGGGCACTATCTATTCAACGAGGGGCGCTACCCCAACGGCCGCGAGGGCCTCAAGGCGGTGGTGGACCGGCTCCACGAGCACGGGATCATGGTGGGCATGCACACCTTCGTCTCGAAGGTCTCCAAGACCGACCCGTACGTGACGCCGGTGCCGGACAGGAGGTTCTGGAAGGACCGCGAGACCACACTGGCCTCGGCAATCACCGCCGAGGAGACGGAGATCGCCGCGGGCGGAGACCTCAGTCAGTGGCCGGGCAGCCCGGTTGCCGGGCAGAAGACGTGGGAGGGTGGGGTGGACAAGCACCGGGAGGTCATCATCGGCGACGAGATCGTGAAGTACGCCTCCATCGGCCCGGAGGGGAAGTGGGATACCTTCGAGGGCTGCCAAAGAGGCGCCTGGGGGACAACGGCCGCCGCGCATCGAGCGGGAGCCGTCGCCTACCACTACGGCGTGGATGGCTGCATCAACGGCTACATCATCGACCAGGAGACCGATCTGCAGGACGAGGTCGCCGGGCGGATCGCGGACATCTTCAACTACTGCGGCTTTGACATGGTGTACTTCGACGGCGGCGAGGATGTGGACCGCGGGCGGTTCAGCTACTATGTCTCCAACTTCCAGGAGCAGGCGATGCGTCGCTTTGCACGCCGCCCGATACTCCACATGGGCACCATCATGACCCACCTGCTGTGGCACTCATTCGCCCGCAGCTCGACGGTGGACACGTACCTGAACACGCTACACGGCGCCATCATCTCCGGGGCCCCCGTGGACAAGTGGCCCACGGTGAAGGAGCACATCGACCGCTCAGTGAGCTACATGCTGTCGGTGGGTCAGGACATGATGCCCGGGGAGCTGGGCTGGTTCGGCATCTGGCCCAGGGGCGAGAACACCGACGGGCTGCAACTGGATGAGGCCGAGTACCTGATGTGCCGGTCATTGGCCTACGATGCCCCCATCTCGCTGCAGACCGGCTTTGGACAGATGGAGGCCCACCCGCTGACGCCCGGGATCCTGGAGATCGTCCGCGAGTACGAGGAGCTGCGGCTCTCCGGTGCCGTCGCGCAGGAGGAGCTGGCGCCACTGAGGGAGCCGGGGCGGGACTTCGCCCTCATACGCCGGGACAAGCAGGGACGGTTTGTGCCGGTGGTACCCATCGGACCTGTGGGGGGCACGACGGACGTACGGGCTCTGGTGGGAGAGCTGGACGGGGGCAGCGTGGCCACCATCTGGCACTATCTGAGTGAGGGGCAGGTGCTGCTACCGCTGCCCGCCGGGAAGGTACGGGTGGTCGATTTGCGGGGCGAGCCGGTGGTGTGCGCCGAGAAGCAGGGGCGGGCGTTGGTGCCCGTCGGATCACGGCGGCATACGCTCATCTGCCCGGAGGTTCCGGCCGCCGAGCTGCGAGCGGCTCTGGAGCAGGCCGAGGTGACCGCTCGCGAGCCGGTGAGGCTCTTCACCGCGGCCGCGGCCGCGGCGGGCGTCGTGGGCGAGGTGGCCCTGGGGTCGCAGGTGGGTATCACGGAGCCGGAGGCGCTGGGGGATGTGTTGGTGTGCACCGCCCGGCCCAGTCCGGCCGGCGCGGCGGATTGGTACGCCCGGTACACCGTGGAGGTTCCGCACGCCGGCATCTGGTATCTGTGGGCGCGGGTGAGGTACCCCGGCGGCGGGGACGACTCCTTCGGGCTGGTGCGGCCCGGCGAGCCTGTGACGCTGTCGGGGCCGCAGGTACTGGGCAACTGCGGGCTCAATGAGCGCCGCTGGCACTGGACCGGGCGCGGCGCCGGCTCCACGACGCCTCCGCCGGGACAGCCGATCTGTCTGAAGCTCTCCGAGGGGCCGTTTGAGTTCCGCATCTACGCGCGGGAGGGCCCCGGAACAGCGGCACTCAACCCGCGCCTGGACGTGCTATGTCTCACCGACGACAGCACCTATGTGCCCACAGACGCCGACGCCGCCGCGGCCCTCGGGCCGACCGAGGGGCGCTGAGCGACACAGCAGGGGCGGCACACACACGACGGGGAAGGAAAGAGCACCGATGCGCAGGGGCCTGGACTACCACATCCACACGTACTACCAACGCTGCGGCAATCAGACCCTGACGGTGGACAACATCATCCGCCGAGCCGAACAGCGAGGTCTGAAGTCCATTGCCATCACAGACCATCTCAACCGCAGCGCACAGTTGCCGGCGTTCCGGCAGATCAAGGCCGACATCGCGGCGGCGCAGAGCTCCGTTGAGGTGTTCTTCGGCGTGGAGCTCAACTACGACGGCTGCGACGGCGACTTCGTCTATGACCGACACGTCCACGAGCAGTACGGGTTCGAGGTGGTCATCGGCGGCATCCACTCGGCCTACACGGACAGCCGGGACATGGACGAGGTTCTCGCCATCCAGCACCGGCACTTCATGCGTACACTGCAAAACCCGCTTCTGGACGTCCTGGTCCACCCCTTCTGGTTCACCAGGACCGAGTTGGAGCAGAGGCCCGAAGAGTGGTGGGAGGAGTTCATCCGCCGCATCTCGGATGACCACATCGAGCAGTGGGCACAGGCCAGCCGACAGAACCGCTGCGCGATCGAGCTCAACGCGGCTGCGATCTTCTACAATGGCGCGATGTCCGAGGGCTACAAGGCCAACTACGTCCAGATGGTGCGGAGACTACGGGACGCCGGAGCGCTGTTCTCGATGGGCAGCGATGCCCACGACATCGACACGCTGGGGACCACGGACTACGTGGACGGGCTCTTGGACGGCCTGGAAGTGGCGGAGGAACAGATCTTTCGTCCGCGGCGATAGGTGCTTTTGGGCCGCCGCACAGCGGGCTGAGAGCGCCTGTGCAGGCGCGGCGGAACAAGACGTGGGACGCGAATGCAATGGCGAGGCTTGACACTGCGAAACCGTAATCATTATAATGCGCGCAGGACAGGCGGCTTCGGCCGCTTCAACGAGCTTTCGGTGGGTGACGCTAGCGGAATGGCAGTGGAGATAGGCGCGATATATGACGGTACAGTCGTGAAGATCCTCAAGTACGGGGCAATCGTCCGCTTGGAGGACGGGGCTTCAGGTTTGGTCCACATCTCCGAGATCGCGGATCGCTTCGTGCACGACGTGGGTGACTACCTGCGTGAGGGCGACGCGGTGAAGGTCAAGGTGACCGGCGACAAGGGGGGTGGCCGGTTCGAGATGTCCGCGAAGCAGGCGGGCGCACTCGAGCCGATCGAGGGGACTCCCTCGGCGCATGCCAGCCGTCCCCGTGCGTCGCGGACCATCTCGGCCGAGTTCGACGATCGCCTGGCGACATTCATGAAGTCCAGCAACCAGCGCCTGGGCGAGATTCGTCGTGGCCGCGAGGTCCGGCGTCGGGGCGGGCGCAAGTAGCAGGCTTCGGACGCCGACGAGCAGCCAACCAACCGTCGAGGAGCGTGGCCCATGGTCTTCGGCGGTTGGTTTCCTTGTGGGCGCGTGCTGCGGTGCCGTCCGCGGTTGGCTGACTGAGGCCGTCGTTTCCGCAACTCATCATACGCCAATAGGACCTGCCCCGGACTCAGGGCGGCGACCCGTATCTACTCCCCGATCCATCGCGGTGTAGGGCGTGCCAGGAGGACGCCTCGACATGCCACCAGACGGAACCCCTCCCGAGGATATGCGGGCGCTGCGTAAGGAGCTGGAGCGCTACCGCATGGTAGTGTCCGAACTCCAGGGCAAGATCAAGGACCTGGAGGAGGACCTCAGCACCGCGGCGAGCATGGCGGAGATGCCTCAGGTCGTGGTCACGCGGCCCGAGTTGCGCCAGACCCTGTCCCGTCTGATCAACAGGGTCGCCATGATCGTGCAGGCCCAGAAGGTCATGATCCTGCTGTACCAGGCGGAGGCCGGAGAGCTTGCGGTCCTGCCTCCGGCTATGGGGGTCACCGAGGCGCAGGCCAACGAGTTGCACGTCAGCCCGGATGAGGGCATCTGCGGGCTGGTGTACCGCTCGGGTGAAGCGGCCGTGTACAATGACGCCATCAACGATCCTCGCACAGTGGACAGTGAGGTATCGTTGCTGCGCATTCGTAACGGCATCGTGGTGCCCCTGAAGATCAAGCAGAGGGATGATGAGGAGCGTATCGTCGACGAGCGCGTGATTGGCGTCCTGCACGTCATGAACAAGCGCTACGAGCAGCAGTTCAACGACGATGACGTTCGTCTCATGGAGATGCTGGCCGATCAGGCCGCCGCCGTCATCGCCAACGCTCAGCTCTACATCGAGTTGACCGAGGTCAAGCAGCGCCTCGAGGAGACTTTCGAGAGCATCCACTCCGGCGTGATCGTGGTCAGCGCCCAGGGCAAGATTCGCCTGATCAACCCCGCCGCCTGTCACATGCTGGGCCTCCCCTCCGGTGACTACCAGGGACGGGTTCTGAGCGAAACCGTTCGTCACGAGGGCGTCGTGTCGATCCTCAATGAGACTCTCTCCAGCGGGACCGAGCAGGCCAAGGAGATGGAGTTCGACGAGCTCAAGCGCATCTACAAGGCCGAGACGAGCATGATGAGCGGGGAGGGCGGCGATCTACAGAACGTGGTCGTCATCTTCACCGACATCACGGAGATTCGCCAGGTGGAGCGGATGAAGACGACCTTCGTCTCCACCGTCTCTCACGAGTTGCGCACCCCTCTGACCTCGATCAAAGGCTTCGTCGCCACGCTCCTGGACGATGAGGACGGCTCTCTTTACGATGACGAGACTCGCTACGAGTTCTACACGATCATCGATCAGGAGTGCGACCGGCTGACCCGACTGATCAACGATCTACTCAATGTGTCCCGCATCGAATCGGGCCGCGCGCTGGACATGAACATCCAGCAGGTGAACCTGTTCGAGCTGGTCAACCGGGTACTCACCACGCAGCGGCAGTACACCAATCGGCACGAGCTGGTGAGCACGGTTCCCGAGGACTTCGCCTCCATCGAGGCCGACACCGATAAGGTCCAGCAGATACTGGACAATCTCATCGGGAATGCGGTGAAGTACTCCCCCGACGGCGGCCAGATCACCATCTCCGGTGAAGACGAGGGCGACGCGGTCCGCCTTGACCTGAGCGACCAGGGCCTGGGCGTCCCCGAGGAGTTCCGAGAGACGATCTTCGGCCGGTTCGAGATGGTCAACAGCGACGACCGCAAGGCGGTCAAGGGCACGGGCATCGGGTTGTTTCTGGTGCGGCACCTGGCGCGCGCCCACGGCGGCGATGTGTGGCTGTCGGCCAGCGAGGTCGGTAAGGGTTCCACCTTCTCGGTGAGGCTGCCCAAGCAGCCGGTCGTGCAGGAGCAGGAGGGCTAGGCGAGGGGGCCACCGGCTCCGGCCGTCATCGCGACGCCCTGCGAGGTTCCTGCAATCCACGCTTCGGACAAGGCGCGCCCCCCTCGTCGGGGGCCGTTTTTGTGAGCAACCACGTCCGCACACTCTCACGGAGGCGCGAACATGAAGATACGCATTGCGTCCGACCACGCGGGTCTGGACCTCAAACTCGCGCTGGTCCCGTATCTCCGTGACGAGCTGGGGTGCGAAGTGGACGACATCGGCACCCACAGCACCGAGAGCTGCGACTATCCGGGTTACGCGGTGCCGGTGGCCGAGGCGGCGGCCGCGGGCGAGGTGGACCTTGGGATCTTGATCTGCGGCACAGGTGTGGGTATGTCGGTGGCGGCCAACAAGGTCGTCGGGGCCGTGGCGGCGCTGTGCGGGGACGCCTATACCGCACGAATGGCGCGTGCGCACAATGACGCCAATGTACTGTGTCTGGGCGGACGGGTCATCGGCATCGAGATCGCCCGTGATATCGTCAGAGAGTTCGCCGCGGGCGCACCCGACGAGGGGGAGCGTTACGCCCGGCGTCGACGTCAGGTGGCGGAGATTCACAACCTCCACGGGAGGGGCGACTGATGGCCGGACGGGACGTCTTGCCGCCACGCCCCCCGTGGGACGACTACTTCATGGCCATCTGCCACGTGGTGGCAACGCGATCCACCTGCCTGAGACGCCACGTGGGTGCGGTGCTGGTGAAGGATCGACGGATCCTCTCCACAGGCTATAACGGCCCTCCGCAGGGGCTGGCGCACTGCGACGAGCTGGGCGGCTGCTACCGCGAGCAGCACCAGATCCCCAGCGGGCAGCGCATCGAGCTTTGTCGAGCGCTGCACGCCGAGCAAAACGCCATCATCCAGGCCGCGGTGCACGGGGTGTCCTTGGACGAGAGCATCGTCTGCTATTGCACCAACCAGCCCTGCGTGACGTGCGCCAAGATGCTCATCAACGCCAACGTGGTTCGCATCGTCTACGAGAGGCAGTACCCCGACCCGCTTTCCGTCCAGATGCTCACCGAGGCTGGGGTGGAGCTGTGCCCCTGGTCGTCGACCGATACCCGTAACGATTGATTGTAGCATGTGGACACTCATCTCCGCTCTTAGCGCTCTGGTGGTGACGTTGGCTCTGGTCCCCCTGTGGCTGCGCCTGGCGCCCAGGCTTGGGGCCGTCGACCACCCACGCGACCGCCACCAGCACGAGCAGCCGACCCCGACCGCAGGTGGCGTGGTCATCTTCGTGGGGGTCTGGCTGCCGGTGGCCGCCATTTTGCTTCTGCGCTCTGCGTTCTCGCTGCCGCTTGTGGGTCTGCTCCTGGCCACGGGGCTGCTGGTCTTGCTCAACGTGCACGACGACATCCGCGGCCTGCCGCCTCTGGGCCGGCTCACCGCCCAACTGGTGCTGGCTTCGCTGGCCTACGTTTGGGGCGTTCGTGTCGAGGGGATCGGTAATCTGGGCGGGCTGTTGGGGTCGGACCCGTGGATCGAGTTAGGTCTGCTCTCGGCACCACTCACAGTGCTGTGGATCGTGTTCGTCACCAACGGGCTGAACTGGCTGGACGGCCTGGACGGTCTGGCGGCGGGCGTGGCCGCCATATCGGCCATCACCTTCGCGGCAATGGCGACTTTCTCCAGGACCTTCGCCGACCCCACTCTGGGGATCGTGGCGGGCGCCATCACCGGGGCCTGTCTGGGGTTTTTGCGCTACAACTTCGCTCCGGCACGCGTGTTCATGGGGGACACGGGCGCCATGTTCCTGGGGTTCATGCTGGCCTCGCTGGCCGTCGTCAGCGCCCTCAAGGTGCCCACGGCCGCGGCGGTGTTTCTCCCCGTGTTGCTCCTGGGCGTCCCTTTGGGTGATTCGACGCACGCGATCCTCAAGCGGGTGCTCAGCGGCCGGAACCCCCTGGTGGGGGATCGCGGCCACATCCATCACCGCCTGCTTGACCGCGGGTATACCGTGGTCCAGGCGGTGCTTCTGGTCTATGCCGTGGCCGGGACACTCTGTCTGGTATCGATAGGACTGTGGTTGCGATGATCCCACGCAAGGTAGCTCTGGTGTTTGGTACGCGGCCGGAGGCGGTCAAGCTCGCGCCTGTGTGGCAGGAACTCAAGCGCCGCAAGGACAAGTTCTCGCCCGAGGTCATCGTCACGGCCCAGCACCGGGACATGCTGGACCAGATGCTGAACACCTTCGACATGCGCCCCGACGTGGACCTGGACATCATGCGTCCGGAGCAGACACTGGCGGACGTCACGACCAGGGCTCTGACCGAGCTGCAGCGGGTCTTCTCTCGGGGTGACTTCGACATTGTCCTGGTGCAGGGCGACACCTGCACCTGCTTCGCCGCGGCACTGGCGGCGTACTATGAGCGCACCGGTGTGGGGCACGTAGAGGCGGGTCTGCGGACCCGAGACAAGTACTCGCCGTTCCCCGAGGAGATGTTCCGGCGTCTGACGGGCGAGCTGGCCGACCTTCACCTGGCCGCCACGGCTCGGGCACGCCACAATCTGTTGGGCGAGGGGGTGGCTCCGGAGGCGGTGTTCGTCACCGGCAATCCCGTGGTGGACGCCCTCCAGACGGTGGTGGCCGCGGGCACGAGTCTGGCGGGGACGCCGCTGGAGTGGCTCGACGACCTCGACGGTCGCCTGTGTCTGCTCACGGCCCACAGACGCGAGAATCTGGGGGTCCCGCTGACCCGGATCTTCATGGCCATCAGAGAGCTGGTGGATGCTTTCCGCGACCTGACGGTGGTGTTCCCCGTGCACAAGAACCCGACGGTGCGCAGGGCGGCCGAGGAGATCCTGGAAGGCTCGGACCGCATCGTGCTGTGCGACCCGGTGGACTATGCCACCTTCGTGCCGCTCATGGTGCGCTCCGACATCATCATCACCGACTCGGGCGGCGTGCAGGAGGAGGCGCCCGCCATCGGTGTTCCGGTTGTGGTGGTGAGGGAAACCACCGAGCGCCCCGAGGGGGTGGAGGCGGGAGTGGCCAAGTTGGTGGGCACGCAGACCGAGGACGTCGTGGCCGAGGTCTCGCGGCTACTCACCAACGCCACCGAGTATTCGCGGATGAAGGAGGCCGGCTGCCCGTATGGGGACGGCAAGGCCGCCCAGCGGATCTGCGACGCCCTGGAGTTCCACTTCGGCCTGCGCAAACAACGCCCCGAGGACTTCCGGTGGCAAAGCGCCCCCGAGTAGGTCGCCGCCCCCGGTGGCCGCCATTTCCGATCGTCGTGACCGAACCGGCCCCGGGCTTGGGGCCGATACCCACAGCAATCAGGCAGTCGACAGCACTCAATGACACTACTACAGGCCGTGACCATCGCCGTCGTTCAGGGAGCCACCGAGTTCCTGCCGGTCTCCAGCTCCGGGCACGTGGCCCTCAGCGGAATCCTGCTGGGTCTGGAGCAGACGCCGCTGGATTTCGTGGTCGCCATCCATGTCGGCACGTTGGTCTCGGTACTGGTGTACTATCGCGCCGACCTGTGGGCGATGTTCCGCAGCCTCTTACCGCTGGGCGGCGACGATCCGCAGCGCCCGATGTTTCGGCGCCTGTTTGGCTACCTGCTGCTGGCGACGATACCGGCGGCGGTGGCCGGGCTGCTGCTGGAGGACACCGTAGATGCGGCCTTCGGCGACATTCGCATGGTGGGTGTGTGCCTGCTTGTGACGGCGGGGGTGCTGGCGCTGTCGTCACGGCTCAACGGCCCACGAGACATGGCCCAGACCGGATGGCGCCAGGCGCTGGTCGTCGGGGTGGCCCAGGCCGTGGCCCTGCTGCCCGGCGTCTCACGCAGCGGGATGAGCATCGCGGGCGGCCTGGCCACGGGGTTCAGCCGCGAGTGGGCGCCGCGGTTCGCGTTCCTGCTGTCGGTGCCGGTGATCGTGGGCGGAGCGGCGCTGGAGGGCAAGCACGTCCTCGAGGGTGACGTGAGCGCGGGTTTCGACGCTCTGACCTACGGTGTCGCCATGCTCGTCGCCGCGGTCGTCGGGTATCTGTCCATTGTCCTGGTTATCAATAGCGTCAAGCGCGGAAGTCTGCTATACTTCAGCGCGTACTGCGCGGCGGTGGGGGTAGCGGCGATCGTCTCGGGCTTCGTCTTGTCGCCCAATCCCCTCTAGGCTACAATATGCCGGGCATGGCCCGGCACTTGTTGTGTCCGCATGACTCTGCGCCGGTGGCCGGTCCTGTCCCGGGCTGGACGGAGAGCATACACGCTGCAATTGTAGGGAGGAAAACGTCGTGGAAATGCACCTGACGGCATTCGAGAATGGGGCGATCGCCTTCACTCTCGTGGCCGCGGTCATAGGGCTGATCTACGCCCTGAGCCTGCGGTCGAGCATCACCAAGCTGGAGCAGGGCACCGAGAAGATGAAGCAGATCGCCGGCCAGATCCAGGAAGGCGCCATGGCCTACCTGACCCGGCAGTTCAAGACGATTGCTTCGCTGGTAGTCCTGCTGTTCGTCGTTTTGGTCCTCACCGCCTGGGGTGACTGGACCATCGGCCTCGGCCGTGGCGTGGCCTTCTTGCTGGGCTGTCTGGCTTCGGGTCTCACGGGCTACATGGGCATGACTTTGGCGGTGCGCGGCAATGTGCGCTGCGCCCACGCGGCCCGGACCAGTCTCAGGGACGCCTTCGCGGTGGCCTTCAACTCGGGCGCGGTGGCCGGCATGTTCACGGTCACGATGGGGCTTGTCGGTGCGGTCGTGATCTTCTGGATATTCAAGGAGCACGCCACCGACATCCTGCTGGGCTTCGGCTTCGGTGGCTGTCTGCTGGCCCTGTTCATGCGCGTTGGTGGCGGCATCTACACCAAAGCCGCGGACGTGGGCGCCGACCTGGTGGGTAAGGTCGAGGCCGGCATCCCGGAGGACGACCCGCGCAATGCCGCGGTTATCGCCGACAACGTGGGCGACAACGTCGGCGACTGCGCCGGCATGGCCGCGGATATCTTCGAGTCTTACGAGATCACCCTGGTGGCCTCGATGATCCTGGCTCTTGCACACGCCGACGGTACCGAAGCGGGCATGCGCAAGGCCACCGTCTGGATCATGTTCCCCATCATTGTCCGCGCCATCGGCGTTCTGACCTCGATCTTCGGCATCATGATGGCGCGCATGAAGTCCGATGACGAGCAGCCGCTGAAGGCCATCACCCGCGGCTTCGTATGGTCGGCAGTCCTGTCGGCCATCGGCTTCTACGTCGTCGCCTGGCTCTACGTGGGCAATCCGGCCAATGACCCGAACAACTGGATGAAGCTGTTCCTGGCCACGATCTCGGGTCTGGTGCTGGCCGTGGCGATGTACAAGCTCACCGAGTACTACACCGCCTCGCAGTTCAGTCCCGTCCAGGTCATCGCCAAGAACACCCAGACGGGTAGCGCGACCACGATCCTCTCCGGCTTCTCCGAGGGGCTTGAGAGCGCCGTCTACGCCCTGCTGGTCATCTGTGGCGCCATGTACGCTTCAGTGCTCGTGTTCGGCCTCAACGCCGAGGCGGTTGACGTCCTCTACGGCGTCTCGCTCTGTGGCCTGGGCATGCTGACCACAACCGGTGTCATCATCTCCATGGACACCTTTGGTCCGGTTGCCGACAACGCCCAGGGCATTTCGGAGATGGCCAAGATTCCGGACAACTCCGACAATGTTGAGCTTCTCGACGCCGTGGGCAACACTACCAAGGCCGCGACCAAGGGTATCGCCATCGCGTCGGCGGTCATCGCCGCCGTGTCTCTCTACGGCTCGTACCTGTCCAAGGTTGCAGGCGGCGTGGGTGAGGCCGTGAGTCTGGCCGCGGTCTCAGCGACCCATGTGGAGGTCGACAGGCCTGTGGTCTTCATCGGCCTGCTCATCGGTGGCGCCATGCCGTTCATGTTCAGCTCGATGACCATCCGTGCCGTCAGCCGCGCGGCGTTCAACATCATCAATGAGGTCCGCCGCCAGTTCCGCGAGATCCCCGGCCTGATGGAGGGCAAAGAGGGCGTCATGCCCGAGTCCGGCAAGGTCGTGGACATCTGCACCGCCGCGGCGATCCGCGAGCTGGTCGCCCCCGGACTGCTGGCCATCCTCACACCTGTCGCAGTGGGCGCACTCCTGGGATGGGAAGCCCTGGGTGGCTTCCTGGCCGGCATCATCGTCAGCGGCATGCTCATGGCCGTCCTGATGTGCAATGCCGGAGGTGCCTGGGACAACGCCAAGAAGGCCATCGAGGACGGTGCCTATGGCGGCAAGGGTTCCGATGCCCACAAGGCCGCCGTGGTCGGCGACACCGTGGGTGACCCCTTCAAGGACACCGCGGGGCCCGCGCTGAACCCGCTGATCAAGGTCATGAACACCGTCGGTCTGCTGGTGGCGCCCCTCATCGTCACCCAGGCAGATTCCGTCGGCCTGAAGATCGCCGGCGTCGTCCTGGCGGTCATCATCGCCATCGCCATCATCTTCTCCAAGCGCGAGACGGAGGAGGAGAAGGCCACCGAGGCCCAGCTCGCCACCGGTGGCGGGGGCAAGACCGAGGTGTAGTTGCCGGTCTGCGGCCGCAGAACAACCACAACGCCCCGGGCGAGCACCTCGCCCGGGGCGTCCGTGCTCCGGGACACGGCCCCTGGCTCCCTCATTGCCCGGCCGCCCGCGCCGCTCCCTTGCCACAGCCGCCTTCCGCAGGCTCAGGGGCTTCAGGCGCCGCGACGGCACACCCAAAACGGCGCGCCCTGCCCCCCGGGGAACGCCCACAGCGGTGGTCCGCCCGCATCTGCCCCATGCCCTGATGCTCCAGATGCGCGGCCGGGGGGCCCGCAACCGGAAGGGAACGTCGGGGGCGTCGGCGCGCGCGTTCGTCGTCTGATCGGGGGCGCTCCGCGTGCTGCACGGCCCCGGGTCCCGGTGCCCCCGCCAGGTGGCGACCGGCCGGTGCGGGGTTGCTCCCCCCTCGTGTCGCTACCGGCTGAGCCGGTGCGGCGTCACGACGACGACGACGCTCCGCGCGCGGGGAGGAACGCGCCGGGGCCTTGCCGAATAGCCTCGGGGCCTACATAGCCACGGAAAGGACTGACACTATGTTCGAGCCACTGCATGGCCTCAACTCGGCCAGCATCACGCCTTTCGACGCACAGGGCAACATCGACACCACGGCCTTCGCCAGGCTTTTGGAGTCACAGATGGAGATCGGGGTGACGGGGTTCTTCGTCTGCGGCAGCACCGGGGAGGGCGTGTATCTCACCGACGACGAGCGCAAGACCATGGCCGAGGTGGCGGTCAATACCGTGGCGGGACAGGCGGCTGTGATGATCCACGTGGGAGCGATGAGTACCGAGCAGGCCGTGGGCCTGGCCCGGCACGCCGGTCAGATCGGCGCCGACGCCGTCAGCACCATCGCCCCGGTCTACTATTCCGTCGGCTTTGAGGCCACGCTGTCGCACTACAAGACCATCGGCGCGGCGACAGACCTGCCCTTCTTCATCTACCACATCCCCCATCTCACCGGCGCGGCGCTCACCGCCGACAGCGCCGTTCGGCTCACCGAGATTCCGAATCTGGCGGGCCTGAAGTTCACCGATCCGGCGCTGTACCTGATGCGCTGGATCTTCGAGCTCACCGGCGAGAAGCTGACCATGCTCTCGGGACCGGATGAACTCCACCTGCCGGCACTGACCATGGGGGCGCATGGGGCGATCGGCTCGACGTACAACATGATCCCCGGGGCCTATCTGCGGCTCCGGCAGGCTTTCTTCGCCGGGGACATCGCCACGGCCATGGACCTGCAGGCACGGTGCAACAAGATGATCTACCACTGGCTGCAGTTCGGGGGTCTCGGGGCCTTCAAGTCGACGATGAAGCTCCTTGGACACGAGGTGGGCGCCCCCCGGGCACCGATCGCGGGGCTGAGCGCGGAGCAGGAGCAGGCGCTCTTCGCAGCCCTCAGGGCCGATGGGTTCGACGAACTGGCGGCGATGCGGCCGGAGTAGTTGGGGGTGGGGATTGCGGGTTGGGGGGTGGGGACGGCCGTGGCGCGCAACGGCCAACGGCGGGGAACGGCAACGGCGCCGCTCCCTGCGGGCCGTGGGCCCGCTTTCCCTCTCCCTCGCGATAGGGCTGCTCAGGAGAGGGCTACGGCGGGGAACGGCGTCCTCACCCCCGCCCCCTCTCCTTCACGCGCCAAGACGGCGGGCGCTTGGAGAGGGGGGAACGGCGACGGCGGGGACGCCAGTGGCGCGTGGTTCGTGGCGGGGAACGGCAGACGGCAAGAGGCGCCTGCCGTCGGGGGAGCGGGCTTTCCACTCAGACTATGCAAGTTGCGGGCAGGCGCCGATTCACGTCGCCTCACCCACCAGCCCCCCTCTCGGCGTCTCTTCGAGCCGCTTGTACTCCGCCAAACGGCCGGCGGAGACGGGATGAGGGGGGTGAACGACGACGGCGAAGGTCCCGCAGGGCGAGAGCGTCGTCACCCCCGGAGGCGACCCCATGTTCATCGATATCCACGTGCATGCCCGGACCTTCGACTTCCCCGAGCGCAATGCGCCCGGAGGCGGGCGCTATGCGACACCCGAGGAGATCATGGCCAAACTCAGACCCCAGGGGGTGCGGGCCGTGTGCACCTTCGCCCGCGTCAACCCCGAGGTCGGCTGGTTCGTTCAGTCCGTGGAGGAAGTACTGGCCATGGCCGAGCGCTACCCAGACTTCATTATCCCCTTCATGAACATCGACCCCCGCCAGTGCCTCAACACTCCCGACGCAGATCTGGGCACCCTCATGCGCCACTACAAGGCCAGAGGCTGCAAGGGCATCGGGGAGGTCTGCTGCAACCTCCCCTGGGACGACCCGCGCCTGGAGAATCTGCTTGCCCACGCCCAGGACAACGAGCTGTCCGTCACCTTCCACATCGCTCCCAAGCAGTTCGGCCACTACGGCATCGTGGACGCCCTCGGCCTGCCGGGCCTCGAAGGCGCGCTGCGCAAGTTCCCGTGGCTCCGGTTCCTCGCCCACTCCCAGCCCTTCTGGGCCGAGATCAGCGGCGACCTCACCGAGGAGGCCCGCAACACCTACCCCGGTGGCAGGGTGGTCCAGGGCGGGGCCGCTTTGCGGCTTTTCCGCCAATACGAGAACCTCCTGGGTGATCTGTCTGCCGGCAGCGGCCTGAACGCCATCAGCCGCGACCCGGAGTTCGGCTACGCCTTCCTAGATGAGTTCCAGGACCGCCTGTTCTTCGGCACCGACTTCGCCGACGCCCGCAACGAGACCCCCATCATCGACTTCCTCAATGAGGCCCTAAGGCAGGGGCACATCAGCCGGGAAGTGTATGAGAAGATCGGCTGGAGGAATGCGGAGAAGCTGCTGGGGCTGTAGGGGAGTCGGCGAGTCGGCGAGTCACGAGTCCACGGCGTCCTCACCCCGCCCCCTCTCCTTCACGCGCCCGGACGGCGGGCGCTTGGAGAGGGGGGAACGGCGACGGCGGGGACGGCGGCGGCAGGTGCGTTCCCGTGAAGTAGCGGCCATCGGCTGTGGGCGCGGGGCCACTTGCCATAGCGGCCCGGCCGGAGCAGAGAGCTCTGTCAGGAAGAGACGGTGGCCACCATGTACAGATGGATCATCCTCGCCGCTCTGGGCCTGCTGTCCACTGTCACGCCGCTTTCCGCGGCGCCGGGGGACAACCTTCTCCCCCACCCCGGCTTCGAGCAACTCCAGGGCGAGGCCATCACCGGCTGGACGAACCCGGACTACTGGTCCGGACGGCTGAGCTCGGTCTCCGAGGCCCACGGTGGCGGCCGTGCCGCCTCGCTCGAGGCCACAGAGAAAGCGGGCCGTGTGGGGGGGCGGGTGCACAGCTCCGTCGTGCCCGTCGCCCCCGGCCTGGGGTACGAGTTCTTCGTCTGGGCCAAGGGCTCCGGTAGCCTCAAGCTCGGCACCATCTTCTACATCCCGAAGGTGGGCGACAACCCGCACTACCGCACGACGTGGCAGGACACAGGGACCGTCCTTGGCCCGGACTGGCGGCAGGTCTCGCTGCGGGTGGGGCCTGTGGAGCCCGATGTGCTGCGGGTGGCGATGATGATTGAGGTGGAGGGCGAGGGTGCCGTGGCATTGCTGGACGACGCCGCGCTGGTGGTGACGCGCCAGATTGAGGGGTTCATCCGAGGCGAGCCGCTCTATCAGATGGTGCCCGCAGGGGGCCTGGCGGAGCTGCGGATCGAGGCGGTGGCTCAGGGGCCTTTGCCGGCGAGCGGCATGGCAACGGTCGCGGTCGCTTCGGGAGAGCAGGCGTCGGTGTCGCGGATTGCCCTGGACGCGGAGGGGCGTGCGGTCTTTCGGCTGCCCGCCGATTCAACGGCGGAGCCCTGTTTGGAGGCGGTGACCTTGGCTCAGACGGAGTTGGGGAGCGCCGTGACGGCATACGTGGAGGTGGTCTCCGAGGAGCTCTACTCACGGTTCGAGAGGGCCGCGACAGGTGCGCGGATCCCCGAGCGGCCCGCCCACCTGCTCTTCCTCGGAGACAGCCTGACCGACTTCTCCCGTGGCCACAACTATGTGGATCAGGTGGGCTTCTGGCTGCAGCAGACCGTCCGGGGAGACATCAGCGTCAAGAACGCCGGTGTGGGGGGCGACTACATCACCCGTGTCTGGGACCGGCTCAGCGGAGACCCCAGGGTCTACCGCCTCGCGGCCTATGACGGCCTGTATGAGCCCGTGCCCACGCGGGTGTTCCTGTTTCTGGGGCACAATGACAGCAAGCAGACCAGCGGCTCGGGTTTCACCGAGAGCATGGTTGCTTCCGCGGACTTCGACCGTCTGTACCGCCGGACGGTAGAGAAGATTCGCGCCGATACCGGCGCGAGGCTTACGCTGATCTCCTCAACCTCATCCGTCTTCGAGATCACCGAGCCAATGGCGAGGAGCGCGCTGGAGAAGAGGGGCTCCGCCTCGCTCTTCGGCCGCCCGGAGACGCTGGAGCAGTTCAATGCCATCGCCAGGAAGGTGGCGGAGGACCTGGGCTGCGACTACATCGATGTCTACGAGCCTACCAGGACGCATACGGACAAGCCGAGCCTGTTCACTCAGGACGGAGTACACCTGACCCAGGCGGGGAACCAGGTGGTGGCCCTGTGCGTGCTGGAAGCGCTGGCAAGGTAGCGGAGCGTGAGGCGGGCATCGGCTCATAGGACGGCGGCCGAGCGGCGCCAAGGTCACCGGGGGCAGTGCGGCAGCGCGGGGTGGAGCTTCTTGGCGCAAGACTATGCGGCGCCGAGGAGGTCGCGCAGGAAGGCCAGTCCCTGCGTGACGAAAACGTCGCCGTCGGGACAGGGGTCATTGAACAGGCCCCTTCGCCGGGCCAGGCCGCCTGGCCCGGAGTTGTATGACTCAAGACCCACATAGCCGTCGAAGCCCACCTCGGCGAGGCCTTCGGCCAGCGGGCCCCACGGCACCAGCCCACCTCCGGGCACGCCACGGTCGTTTTCGCAGGCGTGTATCCCCCACAGCCGGCGGCCCACCTGCCGCACCCCTGCGGCGTAGTCTCGCACCTCGGTCACCATATGGTAGGTGTCCAGGAGACCGGCGAGATTGGGGTGGTCCGCCAGGTCCAGCAGCCGCGACAATTGGGCAGGGGTGTGCAGCAGATGGGTGCGGAAGTGGCTCATTGGCTCCAGCACCACGCGGACGCCCCGGTCCGCGGCGTATTGGGCCAACGAGTTCAGCTCCTCCGCGCAGCGGGTGAGCTCGTCGCCGGTGGGGCCGCGCCGCTCCACTCGTCCCGGGTGGCCGTAGATGGCCCCCGTATAGGCCCCGGCGCCGATCTCGGCGGCCACATCCACCGCTCGGCGGTGCCAGGCCCGGGCCAGCGCGCGGGCATCCGGGTCGGGCAGGGACAGATCGCACTCCATGGGCCAGACACCACCCGGGCTGAGGATCAGGCCGATCCCGACCCGCTGGGCCTCCCTGCGCGTAGCGGCGAGATCGAACTCCACCTCGTCGCCCCAGGCGATCTCCAGGCAGTCGAGGCCCAACGCGCGGGCGGAGCCCAGGAGAGGGAGTGCCGCATCGGACCATCCGTCCATCCACAGGTAGATGTGTGCGCCGAAGGTCATGGCTAGGTCTCCCGGCGTTCGGGGAGGATGGAGAGAGATGGGCGGCGACGGGCTGCGGTTCGTTGCGCGAAACGGCGAACGGCCGCCTCACCCCCCTGCCCCCCTCTCCCTTACGCCCGCAAACACCGCGGGCGACGGGAGGAGGGGGGTGAACGGCGACGGCGGCCATGGCGCGTGGTTCGGGGCGCGTGGCGCGCAACGGCACTAACGGCGGCAACGGCGAACGACCGCCTCACCCCCCTGCCCCCCTCTCCCTTACGCCCGCAAACACCGCGGGCGACGGGAGGAGGGGGGTGAACGGCGGGAACGGCCGTGGCGCGTGGTTCGTGGCGCTTGGCGCGCAACGGCATGGCGGCGGCGACGACAACGGCGAATGACCGCCTCACCCCCCTGCCCCCCTCTCCCTTACGCCCGCAAACACCGCGGGCGACGGGAGGAGGGGGGTGAACGGCGACGGCGGGAACAGCCGTGGCAGGTGGCGCGAAAAGCCGACGACAACGGCACTGATGACGCCTCACCCCCTGCCCCTCTCCTTCGCGATGCGGCCGCTCAGGCGAGGGGAGAACGGCGACGGCGGGAACGGCCGTGGCGCGTGGTTCGGGGCGCGTGGCGCACAACGGCCAACAGCAATGACGGCGTCCTCACCCCCGGCCCGAAGCGACGTTGGCCGCGGGCACGATACTCGGCGCGCCCCAGGCGCCACCGACCTACGGGCGCGGACCGAAGCAGTAGATAAGGCTCGCGTCGGTGCTGACGAAGATCCGCCCGGCGGCGGCGGCGAGCCCCTTGGCGGTGCCGTCGACCTCGGCGCTCCACACGCGGCGGCCGTCCTGTGCGCGATAGGCCGCCACCAGCCCGACACCACCGGTGACCAGGTACTCGCCGGCCATGATCATGGCTCCGGCCTCCGGGGATTCGGCCTGCCATCTGAGGCACTCCTCGCGCTCCGCCTGCAGGTCGGCGATCTCCCCCGAGAGCTCGCTGTGCTCTTCGGTGCCGGCTTTGAGCTTCCTGATCTGCTCGGACTTGGCCACGATCTGCCGGGAAAGCTCCAGGTGTCTGGCCCTGTCGAGGCAAAGCAGTGTGCCGCGAGTATTGACGTAGGCCGTTCCACCGGCGATGATGATCTGCTTGCCGCCGGGGAAGGTCGCCAGCCGATCGCGCTTGTCGCCCCCGAACTCCTCGAGCACCGCGCTGGTCTTCCCCGGCCCGTAGATCACCGATTCATCACCGGTCACCACGGCGTATGTCCCCCCTCCCCCACCGATCTGCCCGAACCGCTCGCCGCTGAGGCGCGAGAACACCCATGGCCCGGAGCGACCGCCGGGGAAGTAGACGTTCCTGTCCGAGGCCAGCACATAGCCCTGCAGCGACATGTCGGCATGCCGCTGTCTGTAGCGCCCCTCACCGGTATCGGCTCCCGTGGCGGCGTCGAGGGCGCAGACCACGGCCCCCTCGGCGGGGAAGACACCCGCGCCGCTGTAGACGGTACCCTCGTGCACCACCACCCCGGACCGATTTGGCCACAGCGAGACCATCTTCCCATCGCTGGGAACCTGGTAGTCGCTGAGTGCGGCCCGGTAGTCCCACAGGAGGCCTCCGTCGACGGTGGAGACGCAGTAGACGTGCCCGTCATCGGAGCCGAAGTAAGCCCTGTCGTCCACTACATGGGGAGCAAAGCGCACAGGGCCATCTGCTGTGAAGACCCAGCGGCTCGAGCCATCGCTGATGTCGAGGCACTTGAGACTGTCCTCAACGGAACTGCCGAAGAGGACGCTTTGGCCCACGACGGCCACCTGCATGACCGAATCGATGTCCAGACGGTCCTCGTTGTCCACGGTGGGGCTGTTGTACATGTCTCGGGGCGCCGGGCCGGGCCAGGCGGGTCGCAGAGGCGCCGGAGATCTGTAGCACCACAGGGGCTCCATGCCCGCGGGCTCAATGGCCGCGGACGAGATGCCGGTGCGGCGGGCGTCGTGAAGATAGGTAGGCCAGTCGGCAGCGCTCTGTGCCAGGGCAGCGGCCGTCGCCCCAAGGAGTAGCGCGACGCAGAGCCAGTGCCGACGCAAGATGCCATTTGTGTTCATCGGTCAATGCCTCCGAGTGACTCGTGCCACCGAACCCGGGCCGTCAGGCCGTGGGGCCGTCGGCGTTCCCATGTGCCACGGTGCCCCGCCGACTTCGGGAAGCAGGGGGTCCGGGGGAACAGGTTCCCCCGGCGGGGTGCAGGGCCCGAGCCCCGCGCCGTTTGGCCTTTTCGCCGTCAGGCCTGTCAATAGTCATCCTTCGTGCGGTACGCCAGTGATGTGTAGACGGGCCAACTGCAACTGCAGCCACCGCCGGATTCCGGAGATAGGAGCAGGCCGCTGCCGGAGATCATGCCGATCCAGCAGTTGGAGCGTAGCCGGTTGAACTCGCTCTGGGTGTTGGTGGCCAGGTCCCACACCTCGTCATTGTAGTCCCTGTAGTGCAGGAGGTTGGCGGCCGCCGAGAGGGTGCCGCACTTATTGCGCCCCGGGAACTCGATCTCCACGGCGGCACCGGTCTGCCATTGGTAGACGGCGGGCTCGAGGAAGAGCTTGCCCTGGGCGATGACGGGGTGCTGGATGTGGTGGCCGTGGTTGTCGGAGCGCCAGGGGTGCTCGACTTGCCAGCGGTCTTCCCCCGTGGCGTCGGAGAAGGCCCGGACGTGGTACTTGCCGGCGAAGGAGGTGCTGATCGCCACCTGCTCGCCGTGGTGGACCAGGTATACGACGATGGGCTGCTGGGGATGCTCGAAGGGCCTCTCCCAGCACTTGTCGCCGGTACTGAGGTCCAGGGCGACCAGCCAGACATCCTCCCACAGGTCGGCGCCGATCTGGCGCTCCTCCAGCTCGATGGCGTCCTTGCTGCGGCTCTCGAGGAAGTAGACCCGGTCATTGCCGATAGATATGGTGGGGTTGATGACCAGAGCGCCGGTGTGGGTCCAGATGCGGGCGCCGTCCTCGATACGGAGGCAGAAGAGCGCATCGCTGCAGACGTTGTAGGTGTCCTTGCCGGAGAGGCCATCGAACCAGAACTGGGGTCCGATCCAGCCGGTCTCGGTATTGCCGACCCGCACCGCGGAGCCAAGGAGCTTGTCGGCCACGGTTCCCACGTATCCCCACTGGTAAGGGTCCTGTGCATCGCCGAAGCCGACGGGATAGCTGTGGCTGCGGCGGCCGGTCGCGGCGTCGAGGCGCCAGCAGTGGTCGCGCAGGGCGGCGAAGAGGTAGTCATCATTGGCGCAGGTGTTCCCGGCATTGCGCGGGATGTTGCTGCGGCGCAGCCCGGGGATTTCCAGGGACCACAGGATGGCGCCGTTGTAGGCGTCGAGGGTGATGATGCGTTCATTGCCCTGGGCGAAGAGCCTGCCGTTGGTGGAGAGCGAGGAGGTGCCTCTTGTCTGGCGGTCGATCATGGCGTTGGGGCCCGGGAGGCCGAACCACTGCACCTCGAGGGTCTCGCCCGCGGTGCCGGTGACCAGCTCGTCCCAGCTATTGCCCGACTGCCCGGGATCGCCGTAGGCGTGGGTCCACTCGCCGGCGCCGGGGAGCTTGTCGGGCTTGCCGAGCAGGAGCATGGCGCCGCTAGGGTCGTCTTCCCAGCGTACCGCGGGTCGCTGGTGGAAACCCGAGAGGCCTTCGTCCGGCACCGGGGTGGCCGCCAGCCAGTCCTGCAGCTCGGCCCACCGGCCGTAGAGGCACGCGACGCCGCCGGCGGGCCTCAGCATGCTGATGGCCTCCGCCGCGGCGCCGGGAGCCCGGCCGGTGTCCAGGGCCTCGGCCGAGACGATGAGGTTGGCGGTGAGGTCGGCCAGAGGGAGATCGGCCAGAGACTTGACGTGTCTGAGCGTGATGCGGGAGCCGTATAGCCCGGCGGTGACCAGCGTCTGTCTGCCGCGGCGGACGGCCTGCTCATCCTCCGAAACGCCGATCACCTGCAGGCGCGAGCGCCGCGCCAGCTCCAGTGCGAGACGACCGTCGCCGCAGCCGTAGTCCAGGCAGTACCCGCGGTCGATCCCGGTTGCCTCGAGTATCCTCCGAGCGGCGTCGGCATACAGATCGCCGCGGCCATCGGCGGGGTAGGGATCCGGGGCGTCCGGCAGCGGGCGGATGGTGAAGTCGAACTCGGTGTCGAGGATGAAGCTCTCGGTGGCCTCTTCCCCATCGGGGCCGGGGATGATGACGCGATAGGTGTACTCGGTGTTGCGCTGCAAGTCACCCAGCGTGACGGCGTGGGTGGTCGTCGGCGCCGCATGCTCGATCCGACGCGGCTCTTCGCCCGGCCTGCCGAAGTCCAGCACCGTTGGCGCGGGCCGCGGCGTGTCCCAGCGCACGGTGGCCGAGCCTTGGTCGGCGAAGCTCACCCACGGGCCGTCGATGAGCGGCCGCGCCTGAGGCGCACTTGTCCGAGATAGGCGACGGCCCGCGAAGACGTCCCTGGTGGCGTCATAGCGCGCCTTCACCTGCTCGGCGGTGAGCGCCACATCGTAGATGCGCACGGAGTGGATGGCGCCATCCATGGGAAACATCTCATTGTCGTCAAGGTAGACGCCGATGGCCAGCGGCGCCTCGGCGTAGGCGATGTCACCGGACTGGGCCTCGGAAGAGGCCGCCGGGGAGCCGTCTACGTAGAGGCGGAGGGCCCTGCCGTCGTAGGTGCCGGTCACGTGTGTCCATTTGCGCAGATCGATGGGGCGGTCGGCGGGGAGGTAGGTGAGCAGGCCGTCACCGTCATCGGCGCCGACGCTGGAGACGGCGAAGCAGAACCTGTCCCCGTTGTTGCCCAGTATCCAGCCCTTCTCGAAGGTGCCGTTGTCCTGGAAGTAGCCCACATATCCGCCCCACTGGGGAGTGTTTCGCAGGCTCACCCAGGCCTCAACGGTGATATCGCGCGCGGGAAGGTGGACGAGCGTCCCCTTCGGAGCCAGCTCGACGTAGCCGGTTCCGGCGAAGTCGAGGCAGTCGGGCTCGCGGCCGAGCTGTGGTGAGTTGACCAGACGGCCGGGGAGATTCCCCAGTTGCGCCCTGAGCACATCGCCGGAGACCGTGCGCGGAGCAAACTCCCATTCGTAGAGGGGCTCGGGAGCGGCGAAGGCCGAGTGCGTGGCGATGGCGAGCAGCAGAGCAAGGGTTTGCATGGACATGACCTCTACATGAGTTGGGCGGGTGGTTCACCTCCGCCGGCCCCGTCCCGGACGTGCGGGAGAGCCGGGCGGTCCTGCCGACCGCTTGCGGGTCAGAGACTGCGGCGAAGAGAACCACCGCACGCCCGGCGACACCAGAGCGCCGTGCGGACCGTAGCCCCCCCGCACCTGGATGGTGTGGGGCGGCGACGACAAGGGCCCCAGAAGGCCGGCGAGTGACAAGGCGGGCGTTGGCTCACAGCAGGGCGGGCCCTCACCCGCCCCGTCCGGCCTGCAGCGCAGGTAGGACGGCCGACTGTCCCGGGCGGCCCTTCGGGCCTGGGAGAGCCGGCTTGGCGCCGCGTTCCCCCGCAGGGTCCTGTTCGCTACCCAAACCACACCTGATACGAGCGGAAGGCCTCGCCGCCGAAGGAGCCGATGACGCTCCATACGCCGCCGGCCATGACGTAGTGGCCGATGACGATGCCCAGGGCCGCCGGGATCAGCCGGCGATACAGCCCCACCCCGCCCAGTTTCAACGCCAGGGCCTTGGCGATCGCCGCCAGGGCCAGGGAGGCCCACGTCCGATAGCCCCGCACCGTCCCCAGGACGAACCCCAGGGGGTGGATGGGGAAGCGGAGGAAGGTGTGCCTCAGGAACAGGAGCGCCACTGTGGCCACGAGACCCCACACCGTGGCACCGGTCTCCACAAGGTTGGGGGCCTCGTGGCTCTTGGCGAACCCCTCCAGCATGCGAAAGGCATAGGCCGCGGAGCCGGCCCGCATGCCCCCGCTGTGTACTCCGCCCTCGAGGAAGTTCAGCCCGTAGCCGTAGTAGCTGTGCAACTGGGCATAGAAGGACACCAGAGCCCCGATCCCCACAGCGAGGAATAGTGTGGTCACCATCTCCCGGCGCGAGACCTCGCCCCGGCGGCTCAGGTCGATAGCCTCGAACTGATAGGCTCCGAGCCCGGTGAGGTAGCCTCTGGAAAGGAACCAGCCCACCGCCATGACGGTGAGATTACGGAAGCTGCCGTTTGTCACGAAGGGCTCCGAGCCCAGGAGGGCGTACAAGACCCTGTGCTGCTCGGTGACCGGATAGGCCCACATGATGGGGACGCCGGTCTCGGCCCTGAGACGACTATAGCTCAGGGCGAAGGCGAATACCAGCCCAAAGAGACCGAGAGCGGGAAGAAGCGACATGCCGGCGGCCCACCACCAGCAGATGACGCCCGCGATTCCGGCTACGAGCCCCCACAAGATGCCGGGCCGGCGGCGGGCCTGCTCCCCGATATGCCCTCTGGCGGACCACACCAGGATCGCGGCCAGGGCAATGAAGCCGCCGGCGGACTGGGCCTCCTGATGCGGGAAGCGGGGGATGTCGAAGCCCAGGGCCGAGGCCCCCACGGACTCAACCAGGAGGAGCCCGTAGGCCAGCAGCGCCGAGTTCACCACCTCCAGAGGCATCAGGTACCCGAACCCCAGGACCTCCAGGCCCCAGTAGGCGACCAGCGGGCGCACGGCCGACAGCGGGCGGTCGTGGAACAGGGCTCCCACGTCGTAGCTGAACCCGAGGGCCGGAACCGAGGGACTGAAGGCGTGCAGGATGCTCAGACCGTTGTGGATGAGGGCGATTAGGAAGCCCACCCACATGACCGGGTCTTTCCACAGCGCCATTGTGCCCCGCTCCTGCCCCGGATCGGTGAGCAGAAGCGGTAGCTCGTTGAGGGCAAAGGAGAGCCTCTCGCGGTGGATCCAGTGGTCCGAAAACAGCTCGGCCATGAAATGCAGGGCCGAGAACAGAAGCAGGACGAACAGCATCCAGGCGGCCAGCGGCACCAGCCAGGCTCCCCAGGGGACGCCGGCCTCCGAGGCCTCGAAGAACCCGCGTACCACCTCCTCGTCCGCGGGAGCAAGCCAGGGCGGCAGGTAGTCCACGAACCGGGCCCAGCCGTTCTCCGGGGTGGCGAAATACTGCAGGGCAACGACGTTGGGGAGAAGCTGACGGAGGGCGCCGCCGGAGCCCAGAGCGAGGCTGAGACAGAGGAAGACGTAGATCACCAGCAGCTCGCCGCGCTGCAGGCGCAGCGGCCCGGCCAGCCGCCCCAGGAGAGCGCGCAGGATGAGCAGAAGCACCAGCCCGGTCAGCGCCGGTACCGGGGGCACGCTCATACTCACCTGACAAGTCAGAGTGAGCAGCTCGGCCTGGGTGATCCACAGGTGCCCGATCGCCAGAAACAAGAGCGCAACGCAAAGGGCGCGCCAGGTCAGGGCACGTGGCGGGGTCGAGGGGCCGTCATCCGCGGGGCCGACGGGCAGAGGGTCTCCACTCCATGCGGCAGGTTACCGGTGGCAGACCGGGGAGCGGCATTTCGTCGGAGGGGGCGCATAGTCCTGCAGGGCCCGGGGAGGAGTGAGGCCGCGCCGCGGCGAAGTATTACCAGGTTACCAAGCGACCAGGAGCCGACCCTACCGCCCGCGGGAGGAACCCACGCAATGGCCGACACGATCGACGTAGGGCTCACGCTGCAGGACGCCGCCGGCATGGCTTTCGACGCCGAGCTACCCACCGGACATCACGTCCTGCTGGATGCCGGTGAGGATCACGGGGGGCAGGACCTGGGCCCCCGACCGATGCACATGATGCTCGTCTCGCTGGCGGGCTGCACCGCGATGGATGTGATCTCGTTTCTGCGCAAGATGCGCCAGCCGGTGGAGGGCTACCGCGTCGAGGTCAGCGGCGTTCGGGCGGAAGAGGACCCCAAGGTCTACACCCACATCACCATCAAGCATATCGCGATCGGGGATGTGGAGGAGGGACGCCTCGCCAGGGCCGTGGAGCTGTCGGCGACCAAATACTGCTCCGCCCAGGCGATGCTCAGGCAGGCGGCTGAGATTGAGGTGAGCTTCGAGGTGCGAGCGGCGGGCGAGTAACGGCCGTGGCGCGTGGTTCGGGGCGCGCAACGTCCAACGCTCAGCGTCCAACGACTATGGGCAACGCCAACGGCCGTGGCGCGTGGTTCGGGGCGCGCAGCGGAAGACGGCGCACGGCCGGCCCCCGCCTGGATATCTCCCGCCCGTCGATCCTGCGGATCGGTTCGGGCACGACGGCAACGGCCTTCGGCTCACGGCACTCATGACGCCTCGCCCCCGCCCCGTCTCTCCTTCATCACGCCCTGTGGGAGCCGTTCACAGGAGAGGCGTGAACGGCGACGGCAAGGGCACGGAGTCGGGCTACGGCTACGGCTCCACCACCATCGGTCGACCGTTGACCCTCACCGTCCCCTCGCCCGCCACCAGCAGCTTCTCCAGCTTATTGCCGCGGTAGCGCAGAAGCGCCGCGTGACCGTCCAGCTCGTAGTCCCCGGCCCTCATGGCGCCCCCGGAGGGGTTCACCAGCAACACGTCCACGATACCGTCGCCCCGCACCTCCACACCCGCAGCCTGGCCCGCCTCCCCCTCGACTGCCAGGGGCCGGACCTCAAGCTCCGGCACCTCGTCGCCCTCGTGGACGTGGATTGCGCTGCAGTACAGTGCCCGCGTCCCCTGCACGCGGGAGATGACCAGAGGCACCTTGATCCGCGTGGGGTTCCCCATGCCGATGGCGGTGAGGATACTGCCCGTACCCTCCCGGGCCTGGGCGAATGCCACCCCGGGGCCGTCCTCCAGCTTCCAGGTCGCCTCCCAGGTCTCCGGAGCCTCTCCCTGCCGCCACTCCTTGGCCCACTCGTAGCCCTGCCCCTCGGGAGCCTGAGTCAGGGGTGTCACCGGCACGCCGAGCTCTAGCGCTCCGCGGTTGTGGTAGACCCAGTCAAAGGTCCGCTCCTCCTCGGATTGGCACAGGAAGACGTCGATGAGCCGGTCGCCGGCCAGAGCCATCGTGCGGCGCAGGCTCACGCCGGGGTACGCGGAGCCTGCGGTGGCGCCGGCCAGACCAAAGCCCTCGGCGAAGGCGCTGAACTGCAGCTCGCCGGTGCACTCATGCTGGCTCTTCCCGTCCACCACCACGGTGCTGTGGCTCACGGTCTGGCGGAACCAGCCGCTGTGAGCGGGATTGCCGTAGGCGATGCAGCCGGGGTCTTCCGCCAGGAGCTTGCCCCTGCCGTAGAAGACGAAGCCCAGCTTGTCCGGGTGCCCGTGGCCGCCGCCGTGGGGGCCGTAGTCCAAAGCGACGTAGTTCTGCGGCACATGCCGGTCGGCGTCGCCGCTGCCGGGGGGGCCGCTGCGGAGGATGACGTAACCGGCCGCCGGAAACAGCGTGGAGCCCAGTGTGAAGTCCTCGATCTGCCCCGGCTCGGCACCGAAGAGCAGGGCCTCGATGCTCTTTTGGCCACTGCGGCGGATGGGCAGCAGGTACCTCGGGTCCCCCCAGCGGGCGTAGGCCACCTGGTACATGCTGCCCTGGCCCAGGACGTTGGCCGTGCCGCTGTCGTTGAAGGCGGGCAGCTCCCCGCCGGGGGCCATAAACCGCAAGGGGGCGTCATACATGCCTTTGTAGCGCTCGGAGTACAGGTCGATGCCCACATTGCCGGCGGCAATGGCCAGGGGCTGCAGCGCCATCATGGTGTAAAAGTGATAGCCCCAGGCGCTCTCGTACCAAAAGCCGTCATCGGTGACACCCTTGGCGATCTGCTCCCTGAATCCCTTGGGTCCGTTGATGGCTTCTCCGGCCAGTTGGGCATCGCCCAGCACGAGCCCCACGAGGCCGTAGGCCGAGCCGTGCCAGCAGCAGATGTTGTGGATGCCCCACTGGTGGTCGCGGCACAGCTCCGCGGCCGGCAGAAGCATCCTCTCGGCGATGAAGTCGATGTCCTGCTCGCTGAGGGTGTCGTGGATGCAGTCAAAGCCCTGCACCACCGGGATCAGCCACACCGCCTCATCCAGCGTCTGAGGCCCCACGTGCGCGCCGCCCCTCTCCGGCTTGTCGTGGATGTTGTGCAGCGGGTACTGCAGGTACCGCTCGGCGTACCCCAGCAGGATCTCCCGGGCCTTGTGGGCATAGGGCTCCTCACCGGTCAAGACGTACATGAGGCCCAGGTCGCGGATCGCCCTGGCCAGAGCGCTGTGCTTGCGATCCAGCACAACATCGTCATACGGCCAGCCGGCATAGACGGCGCCACAGTCGGCGCAGACGTGCTCGGTATCGGACTTGGTGTTCAGGCGGCCGCCACAGGCCTTGCAGGTGTACCAGTGCCACCACTGCGAGCCGCGATCGGGAAACTCGGGCGTCTGCTCCAGCCAGGCGTCGGCGCCGGCCTTGAGCCCGTCGTAGATCGCCTTCGCCGTCTCGTTCGCGGCCACGCGCCCCATGATCGCTTCCGCCTGCTCCGCGGTGATGAGCAGGCTGGGATGGGGCAGGGCCCCCAGAGGTGTATTGAGTGAGAGGGTGGTGCTCTGATCCATGTTCTCCATTCCCTGTGGCCTGATGGTGAGCTCGGTCGAGAGCCGCGAGAGCGGCGGGAGGGCGCCGGGGCCCGCCACGGCGGCGGAAAGGCCAATCTCGAGGGTCGCGGTGTCGGCGGCGGGCACGATCCACGGCTCCGGAGGCAGATGCACCCGCAGCCCGGCGGAGACCTCCCCCGGCCGCAGGGACAGGGCCACCGGAGCCGCGGTGCGGTTTGCGACCGTGAGGCGGTGCACGCAGGCAGCCTCGCTCTCGCCGGCCGCGGCAGGAGCACTCTGTACGGACTGCAGGCGTACCGGGTCGCTCTCCAGGCGGATGTTGTCCAGGAGGATGACGTACGGCTTGTTCTGTGGCCCCTGGGCGCGGAAGTAGATGACCTGAGAGGTCTCATCGGGCCTTTCGCCCCATAGCCACATGGGGCTATGCAGGTCCACGGAGGCCGTGGCCCACTGTCCCACCGTGAGCGGCGTATCACGGTTCACCTGCCAGGTAGCCTGCATCCCGTCTCCCAGGGGGAAGTCGATGACTTTCACGCCCCACCACCCACAATCTGGGCTGTCGACCTTGTAGTCGAACAAGAGACGGTCCCAATCGCTCATCTCCACCGCGCGGGAGGCGATATTGAACGCGATCGCCTGGGGCCCGCCGGCGGCCGACGGCGCCCATCTCAGGGCCTGCCGGCCCTCGGAGGCATCGTCGGTGAGGCGGGCATCCTGCGGCCACCCCGCGAGCGGGCCTTCGAAGTCCTCCAGGACGCGGACGACGGGCTGAGCAGGGGCCGAGACGACCGCCACAGCCAGCGACACGATGGTGAACCAGGGAACACAGACACGGGTCATGGTGTTGACCTAGCTTTCGGCTGGATTGCGTGCACCGGTTTTCAGTTCGCCGCATGACACCGGTCGGCCTGCCCGAACGCCGGACGGCTGAGGCGGCGAGCGGCCGCCGACTGGAGGGAGGTCTGGTCTCCTCCGGCGAGGAATAGGTTCGCTGCTGAGGTGTAGTGCCTATGAACTCAAGAGCAGTTCTCTGCGCCCTGGCCTGTCTCGTTGTGGTGGCCGGGGCGGTATTCGTGCGCGGGCGCGCGGCGCCCGTTTCGTCTCTGAGCGAAAGCCCCCGGCAGATCGTGGCCGGACCGCATGGTCTGTTCTGGATCGAGCCCCCGCCCAGCGAACCTCCCGGCCCCGCTCGGCTACAGTACCTGCCTCCCGGAGCGAAGAAGCCCACCTGTCTTCTGCAGGCCCACGACGTGCGCTCCATCGCCGTCGGTGACGGCACGCTCTACGTGCTGGCCGAGACCGGCCCGCAGGAGGACGCCGGCGTCATGGTGGCCGTGGACCTGTCCAGCGGTGAGCGGCGTTTCTCGGCGGCGGGCCTGTATCGGCCCCAGAGCCTCGAGGTGGATGGCGGCACTCTCTACTGGACAGAGTCCAGAAGCGCCCGTGCCGAGGGCATCGTACATGTGCCGATCATCAAGCCGGTCAACGCCATCCGCGCCGGAGCGCAACCCTCGGAGCCCACGCTGATCGGCCTGACCGAAGGGTCTGAGCCGCACTTCACCGGCGCCCTGCTGGGCGCGCGTGAGGGCAAGCTCTACTGGACCGAGCGACTGGGCTGGGAGTACGTGGGCGGCGCGACACTCATCAAGCGTGGCGGTGGGGATGGCTCCGACCCGGAACTGCTGGCACGCACCAATGGGCACAACGTGGCGGCCCTGGAGGGCGACGCCCTGTACTTCACCGCGTACTCCCGGGAGCTGGCCAGCCCGTCGGCCGGACGCCTCGTCAACCGCATGGACCTGTCCGCCTCGCACACCGAGATGCTCACCGACTGGCTGGATACCAACGGGGCACTTCTCGTGGCACGCGGCACGCCGCTGTATGTGGACGCGTCATACCTGTGGCGCATCCCGTCGCGCCTGGACCCGCCCATCCCCGTGAAGCGGCTGGGGGCCATGTCCCCGCCCGTGGTGGCTGCCTACCGCGGCAACCTCTACACCTCCCGGCGCATGGACGAGCGCGTCGAACTGGTGCGGGTGCCGCTGGGGCTACGGGGGTATCTCAACGCGGCTCTACCCCTGGGAAGGTTGCGGGCGAAGGTGGGCCAGATCAGCCTGACCCCGCTCTCGGCGGGCATCGTGCCCATGCCGGAACGACTCTCTTGGGCCGGGGAGCCCGGCTCATCCGGTGCCACAACCGTGCTTGCTCGCCGGCCGGGGCCTCGACCGTCTTCGGTCTGGCAAAGGGCCCGTCCGAGGGGTGACGTGGATCCTGCAGGTCGAATCGGCGGGCTGGAAAGCCCGCCCCACCGGCGGCCGCCGGGGCCGCCCAGAGCCACCTACGGTTGCGCCGCCCGAGAGACGATGCACCTGGCGAGCGCAGCGGGTGGGGGTGAGGCGCGGTGAAGAAGCAAGTGTCTCCCGTGGTGGCCGTGCTGGCGGTGGTGCTGGCCTTCGGTGCGGTGATGGGCGTCTACTGGAAGGGCCTGCTTGGCGATAAGGGCGGCGACGGGGAACCCATGGGCGGCGGCGGGGGCGGCATGCCTCCGCCTCCCCTGGTGGGGATGCCCACGGTAACCGTCACCACTCTCAGCGGCCCGGCTCCCAACTCGCTCACCGAGGCCGAGGGGGGGCTGCAGGATGGGCCGGCGCGCGAGGCCCGCTTCGACGGCCCCTCGGCGGTGGCGGTGGACGCCGCCGGGGTGGTGTATGTAACGGATGGGCGCAGCCATCGTATCCGGGCGATCTCCCCGGACGGCGCGGTGCGCACCGTGGCCGGCAGCGGTCCCGTGGGCTCCGTGCTGGGCGGGCTCTCCGACGGGCCGGCGGCGACGGCCCGGTTCTGGGGGCCGTCGGGATTGGCCGCCGGCGCCGACGGCTCGCTGCTCATCGTGGACACCGGCAATCACCGGGTGCGGCGTCTGAGCGCAGACACGGTCACTACCGTAGCCGGCAGCAACACGGCGCCCGACAGGCTGGGCCTGCCCGACGGTGGCTTCGCGGACGGCCCGGGGGCGGCGGCGCAGTTCCGCTATCCCACCGGAACCTGCGCGCTCCCCGACGGCTCCTGCCTCATCGCCGACACGGGTAACCGCAGGCTGCGGAAAGTGGCGCCCGATGGGACGACCAGCACGGTAGCCGATCTGGCTCCGGCCGGCGCCCAATCGCCCTGTGGGGTGGCGAGATACCCCGACGGCCGAGTCCTGGTGGTCGACCCGGCCGCCGAGGCGCTCTTTGTCGTCACCGCCGACGGCGCCGTCTCGCAGCTTTCAGGCATCGACACCGGCGCCCCCATCTGGTCGCAGCCCACCGGTCTGGCCATCGGGGCAGACAGCACCGTCTACGTGGCCGATACCGGGAGCCACTGCATCATGCGCATCCCCCCCGGCGGCCCGCCCCAACTGCTGGCCGGGGTCGTGGACGTCCAGTACCCCTCGCCCGGGTTCTCCGATGGTACAGGGAGCGCGTCTCAGTTCACGGCCCCCAGCGGGATCGCCATCGGGCCGCAGGGCGAGCTGTACGTCGCCGACTTCGGCAACAATTGCGTGAGGAAGATCGTGAT
>Ga0334884_1001030_pt1 | contig 45343 bp, 29 predicted proteins | sample GraSluR1_MG_7_FD_207215 | JGI IMG/M metagenome (GOLD analysis project Ga0334884, IMG submission 207215) | Sludge microbial communities from methane-producing bioreactor in Wageningen University, Netherlands - Granular Sludge_12_05 R1 | ecosystem: Engineered > Bioreactor > Anaerobic >... | reverse complement strand
AGAAGTATGGGGCCATCTTCCGTTATTTTGACTCCCTGCTGGTGGGGCTTACCGCTACCCCCCGGGAAGAGCTGGATAAAAACACCTACGAGCTTTTCGACCTCGAAACGGGGGTGCCCACAGATGCTTACGAACTCGATTCGGCGGTGCGGGATGGCTATCTTGTGCCGTACCGAATGACCGCGGTGGATTTGAAATTTCCCAGAGAGGGGATTCGCTACGAGGACCTTTCCCCGGAGGAACAGGCCCGGTGGGAGAGTTTGGACTGGGGGGAGGAGGAGCCGCAATTTTTGCCGGAGCACGTGAACCCCAGCGCCCTTAACTCCTGGCTTTTTAACCGGGATACCGTGGATAAGGTTCTGCAGAACCTTATGGAGCGGGGGCACAAGGTGGCGGGAGGGGATCGGCTTGGTAAAACCATTATCTTTGCCCGGAACCACAAGCACGCTCTTTTTATCGAAGAGCGTTTCAACCACCACTACCCCCACTATGCGGGGCATTTTGCCCGGGTGATCGATAACTACACCTCCTACGCCGGGAGCCTGATAGATGATTTTTCGATAAAGGATGCTTCCCCACACCTCGCCATCTCCGTGGATATGCTGGATACGGGGATCGATATCCCCGAGGTGCTGAATCTTGTCTTTTTCAAGCCCGTGTATTCCCGAGTCAAGTTCTGGCAGATGATCGGTCGGGGTACGAGGCTCTGCCCGGATCTCTTCGGCCCCGGAGAGGATAAGAAGGATTTCTGCATCCTCGACTTCTGCGGTAACTTCGAGTTCTTTCGGGAACAGCCCCGGGGGATAGAAGCCTCTGCGGTTTCTTCACTCAATACCCGTCTTTTTCAGTACCGGGTACGGCTTCTGGGGGGCCTGCAGGATATCCCCGGAGAAGATCCCCAGGAAAATCTGCGTATTGCCCTGAGGGATCTGCTGCACCGCAGGGTGAGTGCCATGCCGTGGCAGAATTTTCAGGTGCGTCCCTTCCGCCGGGAGGTGGAGCGGTTCCAGAATCGAGAGGCCTGGAACTCCCTGGGGGTGGAAGAACGGCATATCCTTAACACCCGGCTCGCCTCTCTTCCAAGCTCCGAAAAAGAGGAGGATGAACGGCTGCGGCGGTTTGATCTCAAGGCTTTGAACATGCAGCTCGCCTCACTGGAGGGGGATGGAAGCCGTTTCGAAAGATACCGCCGTCAGGTGGTGGCTCTGGCGGCGTTGCTGGAGGAGAAAAAGGCCATTCCCCCCGTGGCGGCGCAGCTTTCCTACCTCGCCCGGCTTCAGGAGATGGAATTTTGGGAGTGTATCTCTCTGGAGGCTTTGGAGGATATGCGGCTTCGTCTGCGGGGGCTTATGGTGTTTCTGGATAAATCTTCCCGGAGCCTGGTGTATACGGATTTTGAAGATGCGGTGCTGCGTGTTCGGGAGGAAAACCCGGATATGCCCCGGATGACCGGGGAGCAGTATGCCAAAAAGGTGACGGCCTATCTTGTGAGCCACAGGGATGATCTGGTGATCCGCAAGCTGTATACTAACCAGCCCCTTACCCCCAGAGATCTTGAGAGTTTGGAGGAGACTCTGGTGCGTATCGGCGAAGAGGAGGGAAAGGTTCTTCTTTCGGGGCTTCTTGCCCAGAGGGGTGCTCCCTCGCTGGTGCACTTCGTGCGGAGTCTGGTGGGGCTGGATCGTCGGGCGGCCCAGGAGCTGTTCTCCTCTTTTCTTTCGGATCACAGCCTTTCCACGGGGCAGATCCGATTTATCGAAACCATTATTGATCAGCTCACCTCCCGGGGAGTCATGGAGCCCTCTGCCCTTTACGAAACCCCCTTCAGCGATCTGCACACCGGAGGCCCCGAGGAGCTTTTTGCGGGAAAGGAGCAGGTTATGGAGGAAATTTTTTCCGCCTTGAGCGCCACGGCGCCCCGAGTGCTGGGCGAAGCGGGGTAAGGAGATCTTTAGGTGGTTTTACGCATACAGCTTTTAGGGGAACCCCGATTCTACGTTCAAGAAAAGCTTTTAGCCTTTCCCTTCCGCAAGGTGGAGGCCTTGGCTTGCTATCTTGCGGTGGAACGCCGGGGCTCTCGGGAGAAACTGGCGGATCTCTTCTGGGGAGATCGGGAGGAGGAGCGGGCCTCTAAAAATCTGCGCAATGCCCTGTACCAGCTTCGGAAGGAACTTCCTTCAGGATTTCTTGAGGGGGATCGGCAGCGCATCCTTTTGGGGTCCCTCTCCATGGAGGCGGATTTTCATCTTTTGGAGGGTTTGGAGCGTGGAGGGTGTTCGAAACCCTCGGAGCGTCTGGAAAGCCTGAAGAGCCTGACCAGCTTGAATAGTTCGAACAGTCTGGAGGGCTTGGAAAGTCAGGAATTTCTGAAAGCCCTCTCTCCCCAGAAACTGGAATCTCTGGGGCGTACCTTTATGGAGGGGTTTTCCCTGGGGGGATGTCCCGGCTTTGAGGCCTGGCTTCGGGAAAAACGAAGCTTCTTTTCCCGGCTCTATCGAGAGGGGCTTCGGCACCGGGTTCGTGGGGCCTCCCGGGAGGAGTTGCCGGCGCTTCTCCCCCGATTGGAGGAGCTTTTGGCCCGGGATGATCTGGATGAAGAGATTGCCTGTCTCGTGATGTACTGCTCCTTTCAGATGGGGCGAAGAAGCCGGATGATCCAGGTCTACGATCATCTGCAGGAGCGTCTTCAGGAAGAGCTGGGGGTGCTCCCCTCGGAAGAGACCCGGGAGTGCTACGCCTCTCTTCTTGCCCGTCTTGCCCGGGAACATGTTCCCCCTCCTTCCGGAGAAGAGCCTTCCCGAAAGGAGGAGTCTTCCGGAAAGCCTCCTTTCTTCGGTCGTCTTGAGGAGCTTGAAAGGCTTCGATCCTTCTGCGAAGGCACCGCACCCCGTCCCAGGTGCGTGTACATCGCGGGAGAGGCTGGGGTTGGCAAGAGCCTTCTGGTGCAGGAGTTTCTTTGTACCCTTCCCCGTGATGTCCTGGTGCTCTCCTGCGGCAGTACCCCCGGAGGAGGACACTATCCTCTTCTCCCCTGGAACGATCTTCTTCGGGAGCTTCCCCGAAAGGTGGATTGTCAGGCCCTGGAAATTCCTTCCCTCCATGTCTCTCTTCTGGGAGAGAGCTTCCCCTCGTTGGAGTGGAAAAGCACCTCCCTGGAGCCCGCTTCCCCCGCAAGGCTGGGGCAGGCTTTGGGGGTGCTCTTTCGGATTCTTCGAAAAAAGATGCGGGTTTTTCTGGTAATGGAGGATTTTCAGTGGATGGATGCGGCCTCTCTGGAGATGCTCGAAAGTTTTCTTCTTCACAATCCCGGGGATGTGATCTGTATTATTACCGCCCGGCAACAGGCTTCTTCACCGGGGGAATTGCTGCTGCACTCCCTGAGCCGGGAGGGGCGGATTCGGGGCTGTACTCTCCACGTGGCACCCTTCACATGCCGGGAGACCGAGGGTTTTTGCAGAGCCTATCTTCCGGAGCGCTCCTTCGCTCTCGAAGAGTTGAACCGAATCTTTCAGCGTACCGAGGGGCTGCCGCTCTTTCTGGCGGAGCTGCTGCAGCTTCTTCGGCGAGGGGCCTCTCTGGAGGATGTGCCTCTTAGCCTGGGGGAGACCATTGAGGGGATCCTTCGAGGGATCCGGGAGGAGGAGCGTCAGCTCCTGGAGTGCCTCTCCATCTTCTGGGGAAAGGGGGAGTGGGATTTTCTGCGGGATCTCACGGCATTTCCCGAAAGAGAGATGGCTTCTATGGCGGAGCATCTTCGGAGTATGAACATTCTGGGGGAGCGGCTGGAAGAGGGGGGGAAGCTCTTTCTGGAGTTTCGGCATGTCCGGGTGAAGGAGCATCTCTACGATGCCATTTCGGAGGTGCGGCGCCTCTCCCTGCATCGCCGGCTTGCGAAGCTTCTCATGGAGCATATGGGAAGCCGGGTCTGGAACGATCTTCTGGGTTCCCGAATTCTCAGCCACTGCCGCCAGGGGGGGATGCGGATTCCCGAGCTGGACTACACCCTGCGGAAGCTCCGGCTGCATATTAAGCTTAACTACGAGCTTTTTCCTCTTTTTAACGATGACGTGCTCCGCCGCTCCTCCACCGCTCTGGAGGAGTGGAAGCAGACCCTGGAGCAGCTTCGGAACGTTCGCTCCACCCTTCGGGAGCTTCGGGAGGGGGGAGAGGATGCCCGAAAGCTGGAGCATCTGGAGATGCAGTACAGATCCCTTTTGGGGGGGTATTTTCTCTGGTGGGGGGAGTACCATCAGGGAACCCGGCTCGTGCAGGGGGCTCTGGAGTGGGCAGATTACGACATGGATCCCGGACTCTATCGGGACTGCCTCCGGGATCTCTGCTACCACGCCATTCAGATCGAAGAGGGGCCCCTGCTGGAAGAACACGCCCGTAGCCTTCTGGAGTTTGCCCGCCGAACCGGGGATGAGCCCGCTCAGGCGGGGGCCTGGCGCTTTCTCGGGCTTGCCCGGATCTACAGTCAGGATTTTCAGGGCGCCCGAGAGGCTCTTCGGGCTTCGGTGACTCATTTTGAAGAGCTTGAAGCCCTGGATGCTCCCTATACCCTCCAGAAGGCTGCGGCCCGAAGCTATGAGGGGCTCGCCTGGCATCATCAGGGGGAGTTTCGACGGGCTCTGGAGATCCATCAGGCCTGTCTGGAGGAGTGTGAGGCCCAGGGAATCTATCGGGGAGGGTGCTTCTTTCACAGCCATGCGGCCCATGCGGCCTACGATCTAGGGGAAGGGCATATCCTTACCGCTCATCTCGAAGCGGCCCGGGGCATTTTAGAGGAGTGCCAGTGGTGGCGGGGGAACGGTATCCTCTTCAGCCTCCTGGCCCTCCAGGCGGGGGAGGCGGGAAAAGAGGAGGAGGCGGTGACCTTTCTTCGCCGGGGGGATGCGCTCTCCATTCCGCTCAAAAAGGGGTACTGGATGGCCCTGCAACTTTGGGTGAAGGGGAATCTCAAGAGAGAGGCCCCTCCAGAAGGACCGCTGGAAGAATTTCTCCAAGAGCCTTGGGAAGCCTATCTTCGTGAGGCCCGGGAGATCTACGTGGCTAAAAAAATCCCCCACATGATAAAGCGTATTGATGATCTGCTGGTTTGAAAGCTGAGGTCGCCACGGGAAAAAGCGGAGAGCCCTCCGCAGTGCTGGCAGTAGGCACTTTTTTGCGAAGGGCTTTCCGCTTTTGTGGGTACCGCCCCAGCGACTCAACCTTAACAAAAAGGATTTTGTGGCGCTATTCCTTGATAAGCAATACCTTTTCTCCCTGGGAGTGCCGGATGATCATCCAGCAGATGGTGAAGGCCATAATCAGCATGAGGAAGAGGATGGGAAATCCCGCCACCGTGGCGATCTGTTTGGTGGCGTCGATGCCGCTGATTTCGCCCCCTCCGCTACCGCTGATGAGGTTGATAATGGCCACCGAAGACATCACCACGCCCCAGAAGATCTTCATGGCTGCGGGGGGCTCCTTATCCTCCTGGTGCGCTGCGGTGGTGGAGAGAGAGGCCACGGTGGAGGTCATGGAGTCCGCCATGGTGACGATGGAGATGAACACGGTGATCATGAAGGTCCAGCTTATGATGGTGGTGAGGGGGTAGTGTTTGAGGAATTCAAAGACTGACCGCTCTAGGGCGAGCCGTCCCCCTTCATGAATGGCCTCCCAGAGCCCCTGGCCGGAGAGTTCTAGATGGATGGCGGCCCCTCCGAAGACAGAGAACCAGAGAAATCCGAAGAAGGCGGGCATGAGCAGGTTCATGAACATGAACTGCCGGATGGTACGCCCCTTCACGAGCCGGGCGAGGAACATGCCGATGAGGGGGGCGTAGGCGAGCCAGATAGCCCAGTAGTAGATGGGCCACCAGCGAGGCCAGGCGGAGCCGTCCACGGGGCTGAGATAATGGGTGCGTACGAAGAAGTCGTCAATAAAGTGTCCCGCCGCCTGGGTTCCCAGGGAGAGGATGAACCGGGTGGGGCCGAAGACGAAGACGAAGACCAGAAGGGCGAGAAAGATCTTGGCGTTTTTATCCGAGAGCCAGCGAATCCCCCGGTTGAGTCCCGTATAGCTGGAGATGACATAGACCGCTACGATGGAGCCCACCACGGCCACCCACATGGTCTTTCCCGCAGGAATTCCCGTCATGATCTGAATGCCGCTGGAGATCTGCATGGTTCCCACCCCCAGCACCGCCGCCACGCCCCCTGCGATGGCGAGAAGGCAGAGCCCGTCTACCACGGCACCGATGACTCCCTCGGTATGTTTTCCCGCCAGGGGGTAGAGGGTGGAGCTTACACGGTAGGGAAGGTTCATGTTATAGGCGGCGTAGGCGATTCCCAGTCCACAGATGCCGTACATGGCGTAGGGGATGAAGGTCCAGTGGATGTAGGTGGTGACCATGGAGAACATGGCGGCCTCTTCGGTCTTGGGGGTGATCCCCAGGGTTTCGAAAACCCCGGAATCCATAAGGTGATAGAGAGGCTCTGCGATTCCCCAGAAGACTATTCCTGTGGCGATGCCAGCGCAGAGGGAGATGGCAAACCAGTTCCACACGCTCATCTCGGGCTTGGCGTCCTTCCCCCCGAAGCGGATATCCCCGTATTTGGAAAAGCAGAAGAAGAGACAGATGAAGAGAAAGAGATTTCCCGAGATTTGGAAGAGCCAGCCGAAATCTTGAAAGGCGAAGTTCACAATGGCGTTTTCCGCATCGTAGAACATCTTGGGGGCTACGAGCCCCAGAAGAATAATCCCAACAAAGGCAAGGGATATGGGGATGAATATTCCCTTTCGTATAACCACCTTTCCGTTGTTGTTGCCCTGCATCTCCTGCATGGTGTTCCCTCCTTGTATGGTGTGGATGTGATTTTCTGAAACGGTACGTCTTTCCCTGAAGGTTGCGAACTTTTCCCGCCTCAAGAGAGTAGAGGGGGGAGGTCAAAAAAACGTCAAAAATGCGTCAAAACGACACGGTAAAGGGATGGTCAGGCAAAGATTTTCTTTACCTCCTTCACAAGTTTTCCCCGGCGGAGCAGGTCCCTTGCGCAGACAACATCAAGAGAGAGGTTCCGGTCTTTATCGAGAAAGGGAATTTTTTCTCGAAGGATTTTCAGGGCTTCCCTGGTTCCCCTACCAAGCCGGGGTGGTTTGCGGAGATCTATCGCCTGGGCGGCGTGGATCATCTCCATGCCGAGGATGTAATAGAGGTTATCCAGCATCTTGGCGGTTTTCAGCATGATGTAGGGGGTGTTGTTTCCCCGGTCCTCCATATCCTCCGAAAGGGAGCTGTAATCCGGGGATACGGGGTTTGCGAGGTGTCGGTTTTCCGCATCCAGAGAGCAGAAGACCTTTTGAATGGTGCCGAAGGCGTGCACCCGGCCATCCCCCGGAGTGAGAAACCGGGGGAGTCCCGTAAATCGGGGGGAGCCCAGCCGCAGGGTGCGGGATGCGGCGGTGCGGGAGAGGTGGCTCAGGCCGATACCCAGCATTTCGAAGGCCAGTACCCAGTTAAGCGGTTCGAAGTTGCCGCAGGGGACGATGCGTCCCTCTTCGAAGAGGATGCAGGGGTTGTCATCGGAGCTGTTCAGATGGATCTCCAGAAGTCTGGTGGCGTAGTCCAGAGAATCCCGAAGCGCGCCATGTATATGGGGGCTGCACCGGATGCTCAGAGGATCTTGCAGGGCCTGGGCCTCTTGGGAGTTCCAAAGGTAGCTCCCCTCCAGGAGCTTCCGGGCGAACTCCATGCTCTTGCGTTGTCCCTCATAGGGGCGGTAGTCGTAGGGGGCGGGATCCAGGGGGGAGACGCTTCCCTGAAAACCCTCCAGGGTCATGGCATAGGCGAGATCCGCCGTATCCAGAAGCTCCCGAAGGTCCTGGAGCAGCAACGCTCCCAGTCCTGCCCCCACGGCGTTGGTGCTCACCAGAGAGAGTCCATCCTTGGGGCCCAGCTCCATGGGGACAAGCCCCTCCTGTTCAAGAGCCCCCAAGGCGGCGGTGCGCTTCCCCCGGTAGTAGACCTCCCACTCCCCGATCATGGCCAGGCCGATGAGAGACATGCAGGTGATATCCCCCTCTCCCACGGAGCCCCGCAGGGGGAGTAGAGGGTGAATCCTCCGGTTCAAAAATTCCTGAAAGAGCGTCACGATCTTGGGATGCATCCCCGTGCGTCCCAGCAGCACGTTATTCAGCCGCACCAGCATCACCCCCCGAACCTCTTCCTCCGTGGCAAAGGGTTCGATGCCGTCGCAGTGGGCCAGGAGCATGTTGCGGTTGTACTCCCGATACTGTTCCGGGGTGATCTCCTGATCCTTGTTTACCCCCACCCCGGTGTTCATGCCGTAGACCTTCTGGGAGCCCGAGGTGGCCACCTGGTAGAGAAATTTCCAGGAGGCCTCCACCCGCTCCAGAGCTTCGGGGCAGAGGGTTACCTCGGCTCCCTCCCGAGCTACTGCCGCTACCTGTTCGATGGTGAGGCTACTGCCGTTGAGAACAACAGGTTTCATAACATCATCCCTTCTCTTAATGTGGGTCTTCGTCCTCGCCCTTGCCTTTGTTCTTGCCCTTGCCTTTGTTCTTGCCTTTGCCTTTGTTCTCGCCTTTGTCTTTAACTAGCCACTAACAACTAGCCCTTAGCCTCTAGCCCCTCCAGTGCCCTCAGTATCCGTTCCGGGGTGAGGGGAAGTTCGGTGAGTTCCGTTCCCAGAGCGGCGTTTACTGCGTTTGCCACTGCGGGAGCCGTGGGGACTGTGCAGATCTCACCGATGCTCTTGGCGCCGAAGGGCCCCCCGGGTTCCTCTTCTTCCACCAAAAGCACCCGTACCGGGGGCATGTCCGGGGAGTTGATAAGGTGATAGCGGCTGAAGGAGTCGCTTTTCGGTATCCCCCGGGCATTCCAGAGAAGCTCCTCCGTGAGGGCCATGCCGATCCCCATCTGTACCCCTCCGAAGATCTGCCCCTCCAGAAGCCGGGGGTTGATGGCCCGCCCCACGTCGTGCACCGCCAGAAAGTCCTCCACCTTCACCAGCCCCGTGTAGGTATCCACCCGCACCGCCGCAAAGTGTACCCCGAAGGAGGCGGGATTTCCCGAAGGTTTGTAGTGCAGATATTCCCCCACCTCCTCCCGGAGATTTTTGGAGATGCCGCAGACCGCCTCTCCGTAGGAGAGGATCTTTCCCGAGGGAAGATGTACCCTGGCGTTTTCCAGGCGGATCTCCTCCGGGGGGGCTTCGAAAACCTCCCCAAGCTGGCGGATAAAGCGCTGACGCACCTTCTCTGCCAGCTCCAGAGCGCAGGCGCCGCAGACGTAGGTTACCCGGCTGGCCACGCATCCCGCATCGAAGGGGGAGAGCTGGGTATCCCCTTCGGTGACGAAGATCTTTTCCGGGGGAAGATCCAGCACCTCCCCCACGATCTGGGCCACCGTGGTGAGGGTGCCGTTCCCTAGCTCGTGAAGCCCCGCATTCACCAGCACCGAGCCATCTTCACAGAGCCGGAGGGCCATGGAGAGAAAGTCCGGGTAGGGGGTGCCGTAGTAGCCGTTGCCGTGGGTGGCGCAGGCGAGTCCTACCCCCTGGCGGTACCGCCCCTCTCCGGAAGGGAGGGCGGAGCGTTCTTTCCACCGAAAGGCTTCCATGCCTCGCTCCAGACAGTCCCGAATCCGGGCGTTTCCCAGAGGGGGCCCCCCGGCGGGATCGAGATCTCCGGGATAGACGAGATTTTTGAGCCGCAGCTCTGCGGGATCCATCTTTAGTTTTCGGGCGAGAAGATCCAGAGAGATCTCTGTGATGGCGTGAATCTGGGGAGAGCCGTACCCCCGGCAGGCCCCGCTGGGGGTGGTGTTGGTGAAGGTGGTGCGCCCACGGTAGCGTTGTGAGGGGATCCGGTAGAGCCGGGAGAGTTTCTTCCCCATGGCCAGGGTGACCCGATGCCCCCCCGTGGCGTAGGCCCCCGCATCAAAGACTACGTCCACCTCCCGGTGCAGCAGAAGCCCTTCTTGATTTGCCACGGTGCGAACCCTGCCCATGGCACCCCCTCGAACCCGGGTGCTTCGGATGGTCTCCGCCCGATCCGTCACCAGCCGTACGGGCCTCCCCGAATCCAGGGCCATAAGAGCGCAGGGGGGCTCAAGAATCACCTCCTGTTTGCCGCCGAAGGTTCCCCCCATGGGGGCCTTGATAACTCGAATTCTATTCAAGGGGCGCCGGAAGATCTGGGATAGCACGAAGCGGATGCTGAAGATCATCTGGCAGGGGGATTCCACCACCAGCACATCCCCGTAATCCAGATAGGCCCGGCAGAGATGGTTTTCCATGGCGGCGTGATGAATCCGGGGAGTGCTTAGGGTGTGCTGCACCTCCAGGGTGGATTCTGCCAGAGAAGGTTCTTCTCCGTAAGCTATGGTTCCCTCCAGCACCGAAGGAAGCCCCGGATGGAGGGAGGGGCTCACCAGTGCTTTTTCGGGGTCCAGCAAAGGCTCCTCCTCCTGATAGGTCACACGGATCAGATCCCGGGCCTTCCGGGCGATATCGTCGGATTCCGCCAGCACCGCCCCTATGGTATCCCCCACAAAGAGAGGGGTCTCCGTGAAGACTCGCTCATCCGGAAGATCCGGCTGATCCGGAAAGGAGGTGGCGCTGTTGAAGAAGATCCCGGGATCGTCCTGGGGGGTGTAGATACGAAGCACCCCGGAAACCCTGGCGGCCTCCTCGGTGTTTATGCTTACTACCCTTCCCCGAGCTATGGAGCTGTACAGAAGCCGGGCGTGGGCGGTACCCCCCGGGGGATGGTCTGCGAGATAGCGAAGCCTTCCGGTAACTTTTTCCATCATATCGTTCCGGGGAATGTTATGCCCCACATACCGAAAAGATGGCTTTTTCATGAGTGAACCTCCTGAAGTCGCTTCCAAAGATCATCTCCGAGTCCCTGGATTGCCCTTCGTTTGTAGGGCATGGAACCCCGGGAGGGGATGGTCTGTTCCACAAAATTGCTCAGGCTTCGAAGGAATCTTTCGTAATCCGGCGTATCCGATGCCAGAAGAGCCTCCGCCTCTTTGCAGCGTTGAGGGTAGGGGGCCAGGGATCCCGCAAAGATCCGGGGGCAGCATATGCGCCCCTCCTCGAAGCTGCAGCTCAGGGCGAGATTGAGCTTCGAGATGGTGACCCCCGTGCGACTCCCCACCTTGGCGAAGTCCGAGTATCTCCCCTTTGCGAGAGGCAGCCGAAAGCCCTTGAGAAGAAAAAGAGGGTTCTGCAGGGCGGGGTGCTCGGAAGTGTCGAGATCTTCCAGAGAAAAGAGATGCTCCGCCCCTGTGGCATCCTCTCCGAAGGCCTGGGCCTCCAGAGCCAGAAGAGGAGGAACCCCGTCCGCCGCGGCGGAGCGGTTCATGAAGTTTCCTCCCAGAGTCCCTCGGTTACGAATCTGGGGAGATCCCACCTGGGAGGCCGCCTTTGCCAGCCCTTGGGCGTGTGTGCGTACCAGGGGGGAGCGCTCCAGCTCGTCAAAGGTCACCCCTGCACCGATCTCCAGCTCCTCCCCCCGGAGGGCTATCTGCCGTAGCTCCTCCAGGGAGGAGAGATCCACCAGATGAAGATCTTCGTTGGGAGAACGCCGCAGATGAAGCACCAGATCGGTGCCTCCTGCGATAAACCGGAGGTTTTGGGGCTTTTGACCCAGAAGCTCCCGAAGCTCCTTTAAGGAAACGGGGCGATCAGCGCGCATGATTTGCCAGCCTCTCCGCCGCATCTCGCACCGCCCGAAAGATGGGGATATAGCCGGTGCAGCGGCAGAGATTTCCCTCAAGCCCCCGGCGGACCTCCTCCTCCGTGGGGGAGGGGTTCTCCAGAAGCAGAGCCTTGGCGGCCATGATCATGCCGGGGGTGCAGAAGCCGCACTGCACCGCATCGTTATCCCGAAAGGCCTGCTGCAGGACATCCAGCTCGCCTCCCTCGGCGAGTCCCTCCAGAGTGAGAATGGAGCTTCCCTGAGCCTGAAAGGCCAACACCGTACAGGAGGTTATCGCCTTGTTATTCATGAGCACTGTGCAGGCCCCGCACTCTCCTTCGGAACACCCCTCCTTGACGCTGGTAAGTCCCAGAACGTCCCGAAGCAGGTCCAGAAGACGCATCTCCGGGGCTACCTCCACCACCCGGAGAACGTGATTGACCGTAAGTTCTATCTTCATCGTCATGCCTCCGTGAAATGCATAAATTTTCCTCATCCTACCGGGGAGATGTCAAAAGTACGTCAATAATCTCAACGGAGGGGGGAGAATTTCCCTTCTTCAGGCGGATTCTCAAGAAAAAGCTTGAAGTGTATCAAACAAAGGCTATCCTAGGATGCACGGCGCCGTAGATAATTCTACGAGGGGGTTTTATGTATGGAAAGATGTACTGTGGTGCAGATCGGGACGATTCGAAGCGATGCGGAGGGGATGAGGGTGGAGCTGGAGAGAGAGTATATCCCCGCCCTGGAGGGGTTGGCAGGTTTCAGCCATCTTCAGATTCTGTGGTGGTTCTCCGAGAGCGATACTACCGAGGCTAGGAGAAGGCTTCAGGAGCGCTCTCCCTACAAAGGTGCCCCGGCGGTGATGGGAATCTTTGCCACCCGCTCACCAAATCGCCCCAATCCTCTGGCTCTCTCTTGCGCGGAGCTGCTCTCCCTGGACTATCAGAGGGGGATACTTCACCTCGCCTACATTGATGCTCTGGATGGCTCTCCGGTGCTGGATCTCAAACCCTATACCCCAAGTCTTGATCGGGTGGAGCGCCCCGGGGTTCCTTCGTGGTGCGGCAATTGGCCCAAATCTCTGGAGGAATCCGGAAGTTTCGATTGGGATTCGGTCTTTACCTTTTCGGAGTCCTAGAGTGATCGAAGATTCCTGAAGCATTTTTTTCGTGACATCAGCAAGAAGAGCCTGGGAGTCCTTGGAATATTCCGAGGAGTCCCAGGCTCTTCTTATTTGACATTAGTTACGCCTTGTTTTAGAGCTTCTTTTAAGTTGTTTTTCGGCCAAAAAGGTTGTTTTTATTCGAAAAACATTCCGCGTTGCACCAAACTTCCTTTTTCGACGATAGTTCGAATGAAAAAGTTTCTTGAAAATGCTTTTTACAGAATGTAAATGCAAGATGTTTTTCTACAAGAGCTAATTTATTCAAAACGCTTCTTGCGAATAGTTCTATAGTGCAAAACAGCTACTACGAAAAATCGGATATTCTCCCTAGGAAGTGGCATACTGCCGATAACGTTTGTTCCTAGAGTGGATTTTCTTGTAACCCCGCATATTCTGTGTCATACCACATGTTGACGAGATGATGTACGAGGTTTCCGTTTATGGCTTTTTCGCAAAACGCCGGTGTGCTGTCCCATTTTTCGGAAAGTCTCTTCAAGACATCCTCCAAAGAGTCATGGTCCTTGAGAATTCTGATGTATCCAAGGTTTGTGAGAATCGCCAGGATTCTTTCCCGGGTTTCTCCCTCGAAAGGATAGAATTTATCTCGGTGGTTTGGGGCGTAATCTACCCGATGCATCTGAAGGAGTTTTTTCAGATCATGAATAGGCCAGGAACTATGATCTATCCGAAGGTCTATATAGCGGTGGGATTCTCCCAACATGCCGTGGAAAGATTTTTCGACAACCAAGGCCGCGGACTGTCTTCCTCTTCGCTCTCCACCCGCTTCTTGGGCGGCTTCAAGTGCCGCGAGCAGGCGATCCGCAAGATCTCCCCGGGTTTGCTCGAAGGCCTCTGACATGGTATCCAAGACAATTTTTCCGAGAAGTACATTGCCCTGGCAACAGTAGTTTTTCCCTCTCCTATGTCCTGCCCATCCAACGCAGTTACTTCCGGTATAAGCTGAGGAGCGTCCCTGGGAATCTACGATTCCGATTTGCCGGATATCTCCATGGGGATCTTCTTGGAGTAAACAGGAAATAACGTTGTCCGGACTCATGCCGTCCTGTAAAAGGGAAAAGGCCTTTTCTATGAATCCCGAGTTCGTTTTTGCCTGGGTTGCAATGGCTCCTATGCCTTGTTTTGCCCATGGCACCAGAGAGCCCACGGCCAGGAATTTAGATTGGACCCCTACGCCCAGTTCACCCGTTTCAGGGTCATAGGCAACTATGGAAAACGTATTTGTCTGATAGGGCATTGGCAAAAAGTCCTTTCAGGTTATAGGAGAAAGGCTACAATGGCAGCGATGAGAACGCCCATGATGCCTTCCCCAGCCAGCATCCCCGAAAAGAAGGCGATGCCATCGTCTTCAGGGCGTTCCCCTTTTGCCGCGATGGCCTTTCGCATAAGCCCGCCCGCCAGAACGGTTATGCCAAAGGTTACCGGGGCGAACATCCCGAGTCCGATGGGCAGAGCCGGCAGACTGAAAACGCTCAGTATTCCTCCACTTGCCAGGCCTATCCCCAGAGTGACCGTGTCAAAGGGGTTAACACCCTGGGATACGCTTGTGACGATTTCTTTGGCTACCATGCCGAAAGGTACGGGAAACTGCTCGTTGAATATTCCGTAGGCCTTGACGATGGCCGTGAAGGCAAGAGGAGCTGCCAAAGCTCCTCCCAGAAGACCGATGTACTGTACCATCTGCTGGGAAGCTGGAGTTGCCTTGATAAGATATCCCGTTTTCAGGTCGTTCATGCTATCCGCCGCTTGGCCCACCGAAACGGCTATAATCCCCGCCAAAAAGGCGATGATGGCGGGATTTTTGGTTACAAAGGTTCCGATGAGAGCCATGGCTATCCAGACGAAAAGGCTCGTGGGGCAGAGTCCGGTCTCTCCCGTGGTTCTTGCGGCCACGAGGCCGAAGAAGAAGGCGCCGAGAGCGATAAAGGGAAAGGTTATCACAGGAGCGTATTCTCCGAAGAAGAAGCTCAGGAGGAATGTCCCCAGAAGAATTATCATAAACGGTACGGACACGGGAAGATCGACATCAGAGGAATCCTCCTCTTCGCTCACATCGGAGGTGCCCTTTATTTTGCTCAAAGTCCCGAAGGCTCTTAATATGGACTTGTAGTTGATCAGCATGGCGAGCAATGTGCCGCCTATAAGCAGGCCTGAGGCCGGAGAAGCCAACACTTTGGCGATAGGAGCCCATGCGAGTTCGTCCACCACGCCTCTGCTGTAAAGCATGGGGCCGAGAACCAAACCGCTTAGAGCGTTTCCGATAAAATAGCCAAGAGCCGATTTCATGCCCATCATATATCCGAAACCAATTAATAGGGGTGACAAGGCTACGCCGAACATAAGCCCGTTTGGCAGAAAAGGAGCCAAATCCACGCTCCAGGGTAGGATGCCCTTGAAAATTTGAGATTGTAAAAGAACGATACAGGAGGATACCAGGAGCCCCGCAAAAAGAATTTTCATTTTTCGGGAGGCTTCTTTGCCTTTGCTTACCACTTCAAGAGTGTTTGCCACAGCGATCCCGCTCGGGTATGCTAGCTTTTCCTCTACGATAAGATATCTTCGGAACAATACGGTAAGGGAAATGCCGATCATGCCTCCAAAGGCGAGGTACAGGAAAAGTGAGAAATACCCCGGCATATTACCGAAGCTTGCAGCCACGGGGATGGAGTCGAAAAAAGCCCCGGAGAAATTAGCTCCCGCGGAGGTGACGGTTTGTATGATATTGGTTTCAAAAATCAGGGCCTTGGATCCGAGAGAGTGAAGTATGCCGGATCCGAGAATGGCACCGGGAATGGAGCCGGGGTTGAAGGCTCCCACCTTCATGGCCAGGTAAACGTTCGAACACGCCAAGATGGCTCCAAAGAGAAGACCTATTAGGATTGATCGGAATGTAACCTCTTTTCTGTCGAAAACAAACTTCTTCATGATGTGAACAAATTTCGTTGTTTCCTTTGCACTGTTTGGGGCTTTCATGGATTAGAATTCCCTCCTTACGAGCACTGCGGGATAACAAGCGTTCTTTTGAAATAAAGGGCTCATGTGACAGTTATTTAGGTTATCCCGATATGGAATAAATTTCTCCCGGACTATGTGGTGTGAGTTTTCTGTATTGGCTACCGTCGCGATTCCGCGAGTTACGATTCCGCTCAAAGGGGATCTCCGGAATTTTTATGAACACCCCCCTGCGCAAAGTCCGTTGTTTGGCGAGAATAATGTTTGTAAGAGTGGATCATTCCTACTTATATTATGATCCTGAATGAGCGCGGGATCCGGAGCTTGTGTGTCCCCGGCAGCGGCATAGTGGTCGGCGAGTGCAGCTTTGCGTTGCGGAGGGCCTCCTGGCGGCAGGCGGACGTGCTGGCAAGCCCCAGCTGCGCACCTGGACGGCGCATCTGGGGCGACGGGCCGGAGCAGCAAAGCAAGGGAGCGGTTCGCCACTTTCGGAGCCGAGGGGACACACAAGCAGAGGCTCCCATTCAAAGGCACAATATAATGTGGAACAACCCAAGAGTCCGGATTGAAAATTTTCCTCTTCCGCGTGGTCATGAAAGTACCTAAAATGTTTTCGGGAAAATTTGTCTGTCCGGGAATTTCTTCCCGTCGTCGGATCACCCCCCAAAGTCTCTTGCCGCCTGCCCAAGATGTTTATCATTGTTGCTCTCCTTGAGGCAGTGGCTTTTACTGTCTCGGCTGGCGATAAAAAAACATTCTCCTCCGCCAGAGGCTTCCCAGAGAAAAAGTGTCGTCTCCCGTTCCACTACCGGCGATGCCGTCCAGTTTCCCACCGTTCTTCACGTTCCCCACGAAAGAGCATCTTTCATGATAAAATCCTCCTGGAGAAGAAGCGTTCTGCACAATGGGACAATCGTCCCATTTAAAATACTACTCTGCATTTTGTTTGTCAACAGCAGTTGTGTTTTTTTGAAACGTTATGGTAAAGGGGTTTGGAAAGATGAGTGGAAAAAGAAAATAGCTATTGCGAAGGCTGGATTTTTCGGTAATTTTCCAGCATAATGCGGGGGTGTTGGGGAGCCTTCTTCATGGCTTGTGTAGTAAAGAGGGTTCTGGGGTTTGTTCTTGTTAAAAAAGGAAAACCTTTTCGTATACCGGCGTTTTCCAAAACACAAAATGTCGGAAAATGCAGAGAGAGGGGAAACTTCATGTTGGTAGCTCCTGCGGGACTTGCTCACAAAGTAATGAAAATCCTTGAGACTCTTATGGAGAATCCCGAGAGTATGGATCTGCGGGAAATTGCTTCGAAAACCGACATACCCAAAAGTACGGTACATCGCGTTCTCTCCTCCCTGGAGGAGGATCGATGGGTGTCGCAGCATCGAGAAACTCGAAAATACCAACCTGGGGCTAGGATCTTGATTTTTGCAGACACCTGGAGGTTGCAGCAGGCCTTGGTGATTGCCGCGGAAGAGCCTATGAAGTTTTTGGTGGAACAAGCTGGAGAAACCACGGTTCTCGTCATTCCCGATGGAGAGGAGGCCCGCTGCATTCACTTGGTGGAGTCTCCCCATGCCCTCAAATTTTCTTTTTGCATCGGAGGTAAGCTCCCCCTTCATGCAGGCGCTGTGGGAAAGGTGATTCTCGCTCATAGCGCGTCATCGCTTCAGGAGAAAATCCTCTCGGGGCCCTTGGAGAAATACACCCAGAATACTCTTACTGATCCTGTGGCTCTTCGAAAAGAGTTGGATCATGTTCGACAGCAGGGATTTTCGGTAAGTGTGGAAGAGATCAACCCAGGAGGAACCGCCGTGGGAGCTCCTGTTTTTTTCCGAGAGGGGCATCTTGTGGGGGGGCTTATCATTTCCGGACCAAAGAGTAAATTCGAGCGCAAACTGGAAGATCTGGCTCCTCTGGTGATGGAAACGGCGAAGGAGATTTCGAAGAATTTAGGAGGAAAACAGGCTGGTTTTTAAGCAAAACCAGCCTGAGTTTTCTGCGTAGCACGTGATTCTTTTGCTTTTCGAACAAAAGAACATCTACACCTCCATATGCCGCCCTACCCGGTCAAGGGTGCTCTGGGTATGGTTTCTTCCCTTGTAAAGCTTTGAACTGTCGATTACCGGAGATTCCGATGCCATGACGAGAAATTCCGGAATGTCTTCAAGACGCCGGTTCAGAAAATCCGCCTCTTCCGAGGTGAGATCTGTGACGATGCCTCCCAGGTGGATTGCTCCAAGCTTTGATCCCTCCGCATCTTTTCCAAAGGCCCCCGGAAGAAATACGTTGTTTTCGAAGCGAATGCGGTATTTTTCGTGCCGCCATTCCGCTGCAACGACGCGTCCCTCCGCCTCCAGAGTTACCGGAAGCAGCATGTGGCTTACAAGATAGGCCGAAGCGTGACAGTAGAGGGTGCAGGGATTGTAAGAGGATACGGAACGCTCGAAGTGGTAGTGGGAGGCAAAGTAGCGCAGCACATCCTCTTGTTCCACCGCAAAGTTCTGGAGATCCTCTCTGCGATCCACATAGAAGTTGCGGAAGAGGTGCACCGGAGTGGGGGCGGGGTTTTTGTCCGCCATGGTCAACACCTCCTGAAAGTCGAAAACCTCTTCCTTGGAGGAGAGAAGGTAGGTCATGAAGGCCCGTTCCCGTTCTTCCGTTACTGGGCAGGGACATGTGAGAGTGCTGTAAAACAGGGTTTGTAGCGCTTTGCGTGTTATGGTGCGGGGCATGGATAGCCCTCCTTTAACGTTTTTTGGATTACTGGGTCGTGCTGTCAGCAGTAGATGGGAATGATAGTGCGCAGATTGAGTCCGTGATCCCGGACATGGATTTTTCGAATATCCGTTCCGTAAAGCCGTTGGAGGTGGATGTCCGAAAGAGCCTCCTCCACGGGGCCCCAAAGATATTCCTCCGGGGAAAACATGAGAAGGGCTTTGTCCGCCACGTGGATCGCCTGGTGAGGGGCGTGGGTGGTGAAAACCAGGGTGAGCCCCTCCTCTTTCATGCGTTTCATGGTGCCCAGAAGCATCTTTTCGTTTCGAAAATCCAGAGCTGAAGTGGGTTCATCCAGGAGGAGAAGGGAGCATTCCGAGGCGAGGGCCCGGGCGATAAGAACGAGCTGCCTTTCGCCGCCGCTCAGCTCAAAGAACGGTCGGTTCTCAAAGTCGAGGATATTGAGTTTTTCCAGGGCTTCCCGGGCTTTGGAAAAATCCTTCTTCCCCGGCGAGGCGAAGAACCCCATGTGGCGGATACGTCCCATGAGAACCATATCCAGAACGGAGTAGGAGAGAAAGGAGACCGGAGCGTGTTGGGGAACGTACCCTCGGGACCCCCCCAGCGCCAGGGAGCCCCTTTCAGGAGAGGCGGTGCCGAGAAGGCATCGGAGAAGGGTTGTTTTCCCCCGGCCGTTGGGGCCGAGAATGGCGAGGGCCTCCCCTCGTTTCAGATGAAAGGAATAGTCTTTGAAAATCCAGGACCCCGAAGGGTACCGGAACCCCAAGTCGTGTGCGGTAATCACGGTTATTCGAAACCTCCTTTTTTCTGTTTGCTTCGAAGGAGCAGGGCGAAGAAGGGGGCTCCTATAAGGGCGGTAATCACCCCCAGGGGAATCTCCACCGCCGTGCCAGCCCGGGCAAGATTGTCGATGCCCAGAAGGTAGATTCCTCCGAGAAGGGCCGAGGCGGGAAGAAGATGTCGATGGTCTGCCCCCACGAAAGCCCGGGCCATGTGGGGAATTACCAATCCCACCCACCCTACGATACCCGCCAGAGCCACCGTGGCGGAGGCGATCAGAGTGACGCAGGCGAGAATGAACCATCGGGTCCGCAGAGGATGTATTCCCAGGGACTCCGCCTCTTCCTCCCCCAGAGAGAGAACGTTAATCCGGAAACGTACCGCATAGAGGAGACATGCCGGGAACACTATGGCGGGGAGCCCCAGGGCGAGCTTCTCGTAGGTTACGGTGGCAAAACTTCCCATGAGCCACATGACGATGGCGGGGAGCTTGTCGTAGGGGTCCGCCACATACTTGAGCAACGATGTGAGGGAGGTGAAAAAGGCACTTACCACTACCCCCGCAAGGATCAGGGCCAAAAGAGAACCCTTGCCTCCCTTATGACATATGCCCCACACAAGAAGCATGGCAAGAAGGCCGAAGAGGAACGCTGAAAAAATCACCGAAAGGGTGCTTCCGGCGATCATGATCCCTAAAGCTCCTCCGAAGCCTGCCCCGGTGGAAACCCCGATGATCTGGGGTCCCACCAGGGGGTTTCGGAAAATTCCCTGAAGTGCCGCTCCTGCCACGGAAAGCCCTGCTCCGGCTCCAAAGGCACCGAGAATGCGGGGAAGCCGAATCAGGGTGACAATGGCCTCTTCCCGGGGCTCCCAGAAAGGGGAGAGAGGAATCCCCAAGGAGAGGAGAATCCCTCCGGTCTTTACGGGAGATATGGGAAAGCGTCCGATTCCCAGGGAGATTACGGCAGTCCCGATGGCGAGGATCCCGAGAGCGGCCCAGAAAGCCGGGGATGTTTTACGGTTGAAAAGGCTCATGGATTTGGGAAACTCCCCCTATTCTTGGGGAAGGAACTTCTCGTAACCGAGACTGTCCCCATTCATGGCTACCTGGAAAATCTGTTCGAAATCCTGATGAGTGGGCTCTTTTCCGTAGAGGTAGAGGTATTTCTCGGTCATTTCTTTCTGGAGATCCCAATGGAACCTTTCGGGATGCAGCACCATGGCAAGCCATTGCCACATGAGAGGGGATTCCTGGTTGGGGGGATCCCATCGGTACCCTCCCAGAGGCATTTTATATACTCGCCGGTTTCGCACCGCTGAAAGGCTGGCAAGCTTGGGATTGGTGTAAAGATCCTCCGGGGCCACCCCTTTTTCAAAACCGTTGAGAAGGATTACCTCGGGATCCCAGAGAAGAAGTTGCTCTTCGTTCACTTCGGCGAACTGTGCTGCCTCCCGGGCTGCATTCTCTCCTCCCGCAAGAGCAATGGAGAAGTCGTTATAGGTATCTCTTCCAGAGACCTGGAGTCCTGCGGCGTATCGCAGAAGATAGAGCACCCTGGGGCGCTCTTCCTGGGGAATGGCGGCTACTTCTTGCTCCAGCTTTTTCCGGGTATTCTGATGCCAATCGAGAATGGTTCGGGCCTTCTCTTCCTTGCCCAGCACCGCTCCGAACATTGAAATCCATCCCTCCAGGTATTCCTGGGTGCCGTACTGAAAGAGTGCCACCCGAAGCCCGGCGTTCCGGATGGGGGTGATAATGTCCTCTCCCCAGCTTCCCCACTGGAACACAATATCCGGATCTAGGGCAGCCAGGGTTTCCACATTGGGCATGAATCCTTCTCCCACCACATCATCTCGGATATCAAGGGCCTCCGGAAAAAACCTCCCCAGAAGAAAATCCTTCATGGCGCTTTTGGAGAGCCGGTGCATCCCCGCCAAACGAGAGGTTCCCCCATCCATGGCAATGAACATGCTGGCGGAAGGAATGGGGATGGTGACGGCTCGTTGGATGGGCTCCGAAAGAACAATCTCCTGTCCTCCCTGATCGGTGAAAACCGTCTCTCCCGAAGCGGGGATGCCCCAAAGCAGAAGGGAAAGAGTACCTAAAAGTGCGGTTACCTTTGTGTGAAGCATAAAAAGTTGTCGCTCCTTTCCTGAGGGGGGCTCGAAGGAGCGTGTACCCTCGGCACACGTGCCTAGTTACCCCCTATAGTTAGATGGCGCTAACTATAGGGGTGCTTGTTAGATTTGTCAAACTAAAAATGCTTTCCGGGGTGTTGGAAAAGAAAAAAGGGCCTGGGAGCCCTCTTTTTCAGGGGAACTCCCAGACCCTCTCTTCCCATACTCCACAAAGACCGGGGGATGTCTTATTGGCGGATCCGGCGTATCCCCAGACTACAAAGATAGGCGGTGCCCGCCAGAAGAATGATTACCGGCCCGCTGGAGAGGTTCACATGGTAGCTCAGAAGGAGCCCTCCACTGGTGAAGAGTAGGCAGAGCACCACTGCCAGAACCATCATGGGAAAGAAGCGCTTGGTGTACTGTGCCGCCACCGCTGCAGGAAGGGTGAGCAGGGCCACCACCAGGATAATTCCCACGATGCGCACCATGAGCACCACCGTAAGGGCGGTGAGGCAGAGCAGTAGAAGGTGTAAAAATCCCACGGGAATGCCACGAAGAAGGGCGAACTCTGCATCGAAGGCTGCCGCCAGAAGCTGGCGGTACCAGAGAGCTACCACCCCGAGAATGAGCCCATCCAGCAGAAGCACCGTCCGAAAATCCTCCGCAGAGATGAGCAGGATGTCTCCGAAAAGGTAGCTGGTGGGGCTGAAGTATCCCGGAGTGAGATCCAGAAGGACAAGCCCCGCTGCCATGCCAATAGCCCAGAGGGCACCGATCACCGTATCTTCCCGCTCCTGAAAGCGCAGGCCGATCCATCCGATAAGCAGGGCGGATCCCAGAGCTACCGCCAGAGCCCCGGAAAAAGGCCCTGCCCAGGCAAAACCCCAGGCGTGTCGCAGATAGAGCCCCAGGCCGATACCCCCGAAGGCGCAGTGAGCGATGGCCCCCGCGAGATAGCTGATCCGTTTGGTGACCACGAAGGTGCCCATCACCCCGAAGGCCACCGAGGCGAGGGCCCCCACCCCCAGGGCAAGCCAGAGGAAGGTATAGGCGGGATTCGAGAAAAGTTCGCTGAGGCTATACACGAGGTTCCTCCCCGGAGAAGCAGCAGACCGAAGAGAGAGAGGAACCATGGTGTTTGTCGTGCCGCACCACCCGGTAGTTCTCTCCGTAGAGATCCTGCAGGTGCGCCCCGGAAAGTTCATGGGTGGGGTGCATCACCACCTGACGGTTCACACAGATCACGCTTCGCACCACGGAAGAGACGAACCCCACGTCGTGGGAGACCAGCAGAATTGCCATGGATTCGTTCAGCTCCTGAAGAATATATAGAATTTGTTCCCCCGTGTCGGGGTCCACGTTCGCGGTGGGTTCATCTAGAAGGAGCAGCTCCGGATTACCGCAGAGTGCCCGGGCGATGAGCACCCGTTGACGCTGCCCCCCCGAAAGGGCCTGAAAAGGACGCCGTTCCAGATCGTAGAGCCGAACCTGTTCCAGGGCCTTCCGGGCTGCCTGAAGATCCTCCCCGGTATATCCCCCCCAGGCCCGGCCCCGGAGCCTTCCCGTAAGCACCACCTCCAGCACCGAGATAGGAAAGGCCCGGTCGAAGAGGGCGTGCTGGGGTGTGTACCCCACCCGGTGGCGCCCCTCCTCCGGGGAGGCGCCAAAGAGAAGCACCCGCCCTCTGGAGGGGGTAAGAAGCCCCAGGGCCAGCTTGAGAAGGGTGGTCTTTCCTCCTCCGTTGGGTCCCACGATGCTGGCGAACTCCCGAGGCCCCACGAAGAGATTCACCCCCTCAAGAACGGGACGGCTTTCATAGGCAAAGGAAAGATCCTCAAATTCCAGGATGGGTCTGTTTTTTCTGGTTTCCGCTGCCTCTATTGCATCCGTCACCTCGGCTGCTTTTCTTGCTTTCGTCACTTCTATTACTTCTGTCACCTTGAAAAGGCTCCTTTCCTGATCTGCGGCGTTGCCCTGTTACTCTGTGGCTGCATTGTTCTCGGGTTCTGCTTGAAGCTCCCTCCGTAGTATCGCCCCCATGGTCTGAAAATAGGTTACGTAATCCTTGGGGAAGGGATCGAAGGAGATCACCCGGGCCCCTATGGCGGAGGCTACGGTCTCGGCGGTGCGCTTGTCGAACTGGGGCTGGGTGAAGATGGCCCGGATCTGCTCCTTCTGGGCGGTCTGGATAAGCTCCGAAAGTTCCTTCCCTTTAGGGGCCTTTCCCTCTCGCTCTACCGCCATTTGCTGCAGCCCGTAGGCATGGCAGAAGTAGCCGTAGGCGGGGTGAAAGACCAGAAGCGTCCGCCCCTGCACGGGTTTGAGCACGCTCTGTAGATAGCCGTGGAGCACCTCCAGCTGATCTACCAGAACTTCCGTGTTGGCGGCATAGGCCTCCTTTCGTAGGGGGTCCATCTCCTGGAACGCTTTCCCCATGGTGTGGGCCATGATGGCCATGTTCTGGGGGCTCAGCCATACGTGGGGATCGTACCCCTCCAGGCTCGGAAGATCATTCTCGTCATGATGTGCGTGACCTTCGTGATGCTGATGCTCCTGCTCATGGGCAGTTCCCTCCGCCTCGGGCAAGATTTCCTCTTTCTGATGTTCATGATCATGGGCGTGATCTTCGTGATCTTCGTGAGCATGGTTATCTCCATGATCCTCAGCGTGATCATGATGGTGGTGATGATCATGTTCCATCTGCCGCAGGGTAATTCCCGAAAGAAGAGGGACGATCCGAAGATGTTCTCCGGTTCCCCCTGCCCGGAGAAGATCCTTCTCAAGAGGAAGTCCGAGGTAGAAGAAGCAGGAACTCTGGGCCAGATCGCGAAGCTGTCCTGGCAGAGGGGTATAGGTATGGGGATCCCGCCCCGGAGGGAGGAGGGCGTGCACTGTCACCGCATCTCCCCCGATCTGCTCAGCCAGAAACTGCAGGGGGGGAATGGCCACCGTCACGCTCAGGGGTTTTTCTTCCCCCCAAGCCCCCGTGCCAAAGGGGAGAAGAAAGAGCAGTCCCGCCATCCAAAGAAAAAGAGCCTTATGTCGTATCATTATATGTGCACCTCCTAAAGAAAATGTGTTGCTTTCGGAGAGAATAGCATATGTTAGATAAAAAGAACATATGGGTTCTCTTCCTGGTATCCCGGATATTCCCGATATCCCTGCGATCTCTTCGGGAGGGGCGGAAAAAGGTTCTCTTATTCCAATTTTTGCTGCTTCTCTCGGATTTTGCGCAGGAAGAGAAAAAAGAGCCCTGGCCCGAAGGAGAGTAGCGCCACGGAAAGCCCCGCCACGATGGCGCAGTAGGTTAAAAAGGGGGCGCAGCACTCCTGGCGATGCCGGGCCACCACGTGGCTGATCAGAGCAACCAGAATCTCCAGAATGCTCCCTCTAAGAAGCCAGGATGTAGCCCCGGAAAGAAAGGCCTCGGGATCTTTTTGCGAAAGATAGCGGTAGAAAAGGCACCCCCACAAAAGCCAGAAGAGAACCGGAAGAATCAGAACGGGCCAGCTATAGAGCAGAGTCCCCCCCCGGGCCTCCCCCCAGATAAGCAGCCCCAGAGAGAGAACAAACCCCAGAAGAAGCAGCCCCATAGGGAGGGAGCCCAGAAGAGCGGCGGTAACAATGCTGCGTTGCCCTAGGGGGCGCCCTGCCTCCACCCGCACAGGCACCAGTAGAAGCCCCCCCGCTCCGAGAAGCAGAGGAAGCAGCACCGTGAGGGCGAAGAAGAAGAGCAGTCCCCGGGAGGTTCTGGCATCGTCGAAGACCCCCACCCCCTCCCAGAGGATGAGCCCGAAGAGAAAGATCCCCAGCACGCAGATCCCGTAAAGCAGTATGGCAAGCAAACCCCAGCGTTTCATCAGCATTTCCTCCTTGTTCTCAAGATCATCATGGCGCTACTCCCGTTTTACTCGCGCTTCTTCGAAAAGGTGCGGAGGAAGCGCTGGTTCTGTTCGTGGGTTCCCACCACCGCCAGGTAATCTTCGGGAAGAAGCTGAAAGGCGCCGTCGAGATTGGAGAAGAACTCCTCCCCTCGCTTTACCGCCACCACCGAGAGGCCGAACTCCCGGCGTATGGCGGATTCCGCAAGGGTCTTTCCCCCGAGAGGGTTTTCTGGGTGGATGTAGAGCCACTCCAGCTGCAACAGATTACTGGCGTTGCGGAGATCCTGCAGGGCCTGATGCTCCGGCAGAACCTCCAGAGGATTCCAGGAGCTTAATCGTCGCAACGCTTCGATCTCCCGCAGCACCAGGGTGGCGGGGAGGTTGAGCTGCAGCAGGGTCTGCCGGGCCATCTCCAGCCCCGCCTCCAGCTCGGGGTTGATGATCCGGGTTACCCCGTGTCCTTCCAAAAGGCGGCACTCCTCGGGGCCCTCCCCTCGGGCGAGGATGGGGAGCCTTGGGTTGGCCTTTTTCACTCCCTTGACCACATCGAGAATGGCCATGCGTCCCGGAAGGGTCACCAGAAGAAGCCGGGCCCGCTCCACCCCCGCTGCCTGGAGCATTACGTTTTGTCCGGGGTCGCCGTAGAGCAGCCGGAGCCCTTCCTTCTGCTCCCGGAGAAAGGTGGCGTGGTGGGGTTCGATGATTACGTAGGGGTGCTCCAGGCTCTGTAGCACCACCCCCACCCGGGCCCCCAGAGATCCCCCTCCGGCGATGATCACGTGGTTGGTAAGATCCGGAGCTGCAAGGATCATGGTAGCGGCCCTGGGGGAACTGCGGAGCTTTTTGATCAGGCGGTAGGCGGGGGCGGTGAGCCCCGTAGCGAGGGGCCCTAAAAGCATGGAGAGCACCACCACACTCAGGGCGGTGGCGTAGACCGTCTGATCCAGAGCCCCGGATTCCAGGCCATGCTGTAGCACGATGAAGGCGATCTCCGAAATGGGGAACATTCCCAGAAACATGGCCAGGGGGATCACGTTGCGGTATCCGAAGAGCCGCCCGGTGCCTCCCAGAATAAGCCCCTTCGCAAGAAGCACCCCTCCCAGAAGAAGCCCCACGGTTTTGAGATGGCTCACGAGAAAAAGAGGATCCAGAAGCATGCCGATGGAGACGAAGAAGAGCAGCCCGAAGAGATCCCGCACGGGAATCAGGTCGTTCAGGGCTGCCCGGCCGTAGTCGGATTCGCTCAGCACCAGCCCCGCAAGAAAGGCTCCGAAGGCAAAGGAGAGATCCAGCTTGTAGGTGAGATACCCCACCCCCAGGCCGATCCCCGTGACGGCAAGGACGAAAAGCTCTCGGGATTCCCACTTTGCCACGTGTTGCATGAGCCTGGGGAGGATCTGGGCCCCGCCGAAGAGCATGGCCCCCACTACGAGAAGCACCTTCCCCAGGGGAAAGAGAACGCTTCCCAGAGATATCCCCGAGGCGTTCATGTTCATGAGGATCACCATGAGGGGGATCACCATGATGTCCTGCACGATGGACATTCCCAGCATAACCTGGCTGGAGAGGGTTCCCATCTGCCCCCGGGAGGAGAGGGTTTTCAGAATCACCGCGGTACTGGAGGAGACCATGGCGGTGGCGAACCAGAGGATAGCGAGAACGTTCCATCCCATAACGTGTCCCAGGCCGTAGCAGACCAGAAGGGTGAGGGCGATCTGAAGAACCGTCCCCCCCAGAGCGATCTTGCGAAGCGGTTTCAGGCTTTTAAGAGAAAACTCCAACCCTAGGGAGAAGAGCAACAGGGCCACTCCGATCTCCGCAAGCTGTTCCACCTCGGCGATCTCCGAGACCGTGATCCCCCCGGTGAAGGGCCCCACGGCGATTCCCGCCAGAATGTACCCGATAATGAGAGGCTGGTTGAGTCGCCGGGCCACAAGCCCCCCAAGAAGCCCCGCAAGAACGATGATAATCAGATCTGTGGCGATACCCATGAAGTGCCTCCTTGGATGTGTATTCTTGGGGTAGATTTTCTTTATGAAGAGAAAGGGCCCCTCAAGATTTGAGTCCCCGGCAGAAATGTCAAAAGTTGTGAAATTCTTAAAAGTCGCGAAGGTCCCGAAAACCCTGGTTTTTTCGGATAAAGAAGTACTTCGTAAAGAAGTATAATGCTGTTTCGATGTTTTTGTCGAGGAATTCGGGGTTTACGAAAAAGGAATAGCATACTATTCTTGATAGTGGGGGAGTGTGCGAAGCCTTAGTTCTTTTCTCGGAGAACCTCTTCTCAGTTTTTTCTATCCTCTGTTCGCTTTCTTGTCTTTTCTTCGTTACCGCACAGTCCTGCACGGAATTATTGCGGCTTTGCCGGAAGGGTGGAACCTCCCGAAGGCTGTTTTCGAGAAGTCCCCGGGTTGTGCCCTGAAGGTGTTGTGAGATGTTGCGGAAAGCTGGCGAGGTTCTCTATGTTTACTATGTTCACGAGAGGAGATTGCGCATGAACACGCTTTTTTCGATTCCCCGTCCCGAAAACGAACCGGTTCTCTCCTACGCTCCGGGTACTCCCGAGCGGCGGCAGATCAGGGAGGCTCTGAAGAGTCTCAAGGAAAAGCCCCTCGACATTCCTCTTATCATCGGGGGTAAAGAAGTTCGTACGGGAGATCTCGGAGAGGTTCGCCTCCCCCACGATCACGGGCAGGTGGTGGCTACCTATCACAAGGCGGGGCCCCAAGAGGTGGCGGCGGCGGTGGCTTCCTGCGGTGAAGCCTGGAAGATCTGGTCCCTTCTCCCCTGGGAAGAGCGGGGGGCGGTCTTTATGAAGGCTGCGGAGCTTCTGGCGGGGGAGCGGCGGGCTCTGGTGAATGCCGCCACCATGCTGGGACAGAGCAAAACGGTGCATCAGTCCGAGATCGATGCGGTCTGCGAGCTGGTGGATTTCCTGAAGTTTAACGTTTATTTTATGCAGCAGATCTACGCCACCCAGCCGGATCAGTCCCGGGGGGTGTGGAACCGTATGGATTACCGCCCTCTGGAGGGATTCATCTTTGCGGTGAGCCCCTTCAACTTTACCTCCATCGGAGGCAATCTCGCCTCGGCCCCCGCCCTTATGGGAAATACGGTGCTCTGGAAGCCTGCCTCCACTGGAGTGCTCTCGGCCTATGAAATTATGCGGATCTTTCTGGATGCGGGGCTTCCTCCGGGGGTGATCAACTTCCTTCCCGGGGATTCCCGGATTATGGGGGATGCGGTGCTCTCCTCTCCCGAGCTGGGGGCGGTGAACTTCACCGGCTCCGAGGGGGCCTTCCGGCAGATCTGGAAGAGCGTGGCTTCTCATATGGATACATACCGCAACTATCCCCGGGTGGTGGGGGAGACCGGAGGAAAGGATTTTGCGGTGGTCCACGGCTCCGCAGATATTGCCGCCACCGCCACGGCGCTGATTCGAGGAGCCTTCGAGTATCAGGGGCAGAAGTGTTCTGCCACCTCCCGGGCCTACGTGGCGGCCTCCCTCTGGGAGCCTCTTCTGGAGGAGATGCGGCGACAGCTTGCCCGGGTAACCCTGGGGGATATCGAGGATTTCTCCCACTTCATGGGGGCCCTCATCGACGAGAAGGCCTTCCGGCGGGTGCAATCCTTTCTGAAGGCTGCTGCAGAGAGTGCCCAGGTGGAGCTTCTCTGGGGAGGCAAGGCGGAGGATGGCAAGGGATACTTTGTGGAGCCCACCATCTTCCGCACCAAGGATCCCCAGTTCCTCCTCATGGAGGAGGAGATCTTCGGCCCTGTTCTTACGGTGTATGTCTTTGAGGATGAGCGCTACGAGGAGGTGCTACACCTCTGCAACGAGACCTCCCCCTACGGGCTTACCGGGGGAATCTTCGCTCTGGATCGCTGTGCCGTGGAACGGAGTGCGGAGATTCTGCGCTACGCCGCAGGAAACTTCTACATCAACGACAAGACCACCGGCGCCGTGGTGGGGCAGCAGCCCTTCGGAGGGGGGCGGGCCTCGGGGACCAACGACAAGGCGGGGTCCATGCACAACCTTCTCCGGTGGACCTCCATCCGGACCATCAAAGAAAATTTTACCCCTCCCAAGGATTTTGCCTATCCCTACATGGCGAAGGAGGAAGAATAACAGCGGAGAGAGCCGAAAAGGTTTCATGCGGTAAACTCGCAAAGGTTACGAAAAAATGCCAAGTAACGGTATAATGCTGGGGAGAGGGGCTTTTACTGGGGAGGGAAGATCATGCCGGGAGATGTGTCTCGTATCCGTAGAAAGAAGGGTTCCCCCGGAGCTGTGGCAAAGAGTGCCGCCAAGGTTCCGGAAGAAGGGGAGAAGCTGCGCTCCTCTTCCGAAGAGGAGGCTTCCGAGGGGTTTGGAGGAAAAAACACCCTCTCTCCCCATTACTTTTCCCGCTCCGGCTTGCTGGGGGATATCATGGAAAAGCTCCCCCTGGGGATTATGGGGAGAGACATCACCGGAGGAGGACGGTACGTCTTCTGGAATGTTTTTATGGAAGAACTTACCGGAATTTCCCGCAAGCGCATACTTCATTCCTCCGGGGAGTCCGTTCTCCCCCGGGAGCTTCAGGACCTTTTTCAGGAGCAGGATGCTCAAGTGGTTCGGGAGGAGCGCTCTCTGGATTGCGGTATGGTCCCCTTTCCCGGGGTTCCGGGGGTGCGGATTCACATGGTGAAGATTCTCTTCCGGGAGGGGCATACAGGGCACCAGCTGGTGGTAAGTCTTTTACAGGACCTCTCCCGTCAGGCCGCTCTGGAGGGGCGTCTGCGCCACGCGGAGCGTTCCTTGGGGGTGCTCCGGGAACATGCCGAGCGGCTTGGCCGTATTCTTCGGGGTGTAGCGGAGCAGAGCCGGGAGAAGGGGCCCCTGCATGACCAGCTTTCCCAGGCTCTCGGGCTTATGGCCAAAATCGAGGGATTCCAGGGAGCCCCAGAAGAGGGTTCCCCGCACATGCTGGAAAAGTCCGGAGAGGGTTCCTTCAAGGACCCTCTACCGGAGGTCTTTCTTTTGGAGCGGGATGCCACGGTGCGGGCTTTCGCTCTTCGAACGCTTCAGTGGGAGCAGTGGCCGGTGCATACGGCGGAGAATCTTGAAGAGCTTATCAAGCTAAAGGAAGAAAAAAACCCTGAAAAGGGGCTCTTTCTCCTCGGATATGAAGATCTTGATCTCCCCCGGGGATTGCCCGGGAGGGTGGTGGTTCTCCGGGGGGAGGGAATCCCCCGGGAGACTCTGGAGGAGTGCCGCAAGCGTGGGTACGGACTCTGTCCCAAGCCCTTTGCGGCATGGGAGCTTCTGGAGAGCCTTCGGCGATCCGCCGCGATGGTACCCCAGGCGGGGGCGAAGGGGAGGGCCGGATAATCACTGTATTTCAGTAGCATCTGCAAAACCTGTAGATAACGCGAACATTCAGGGGGGGAAAGGCGTGCGAATACTTTTTGGGGGAAAAGTTTTTGAACGGTTATGGAAGTATGTTGAATCAATCTTTTTGGAAGATGGACTCCTTACGGCGGCGGCCTCTCCCGGGGTGCTTCCTCTTGTTCGGCCATGCCCCCTCTGCCATGAGAATCTTCGGGAGCAGCCACTCTACGGTTCCCAGAGGAGAGTGTCGTATGGAGCCGTCAATGTGCAGTGTCTTATGGCGGGGGAGGCTCTGCCCTCCCGTCTTGTCATGCCTGATATGGAACAAGGAGGAGTCGTCTCTTGAGACCCGAAGATCATTGTCCAGGATGTATGCGTATTCACCGGGGAGACGAGCCTTGTCCCTATTGCGGCACCCTGCGGGGGAATCTCCCCAGAAGTGCTCTCCACCTGCCTCACAGTACCGTTCTTGAGGGGCGCTATTTCCTCGGCAACCCTCTCTGGAGCAGCTCCTTCCTCATCGCCTATATGGGGTGGGATTCTCTGCACTCCGAACGCTGTACTCTTGTGGAGTATCACCCCCAGAGTCTGGTGCGCCGGGTTCCCGAAAGAAAGCTTGTTCTCCCTGTAACCCCCTCTAAAGCCGAGGCCTTTTCCGAAGGAAGAGAGCTTTTCCGAAGAGAGTCGGAGATCCTTGCATCCTTCGATAAAGAGCCCGCCATGATCCCCCTGTGGAACTTTTTCGATTTCGGCGGAAGCATCTGGCGTGTGACGGAGTACGTGGAGGGGCGTTCTCTGGGAGAGTTTTTCCAGAACCTCCAGGCCCCTCTCCCTTGGGAGCAGGGCTACCGTCTTCTGACACCTCCGGTGCTGCTCCTGCATCAGCTCTTTGAAAAGCACGATCTTCCCTGCAACCTCGGCCCCTGGTCTTTCCGGGTGCGTTCTCAGGATCGGGCGCTTCTCCTCGAAGATTTCGGCTCCTTTCAGCGGGAGTGGGATGAAAATCAGGAAAAGTTTCTCCCCTTCCCCATGGGAGGGTACAGCCCCTTCGAATTCTATCGAGGTAAGGAACCCTCGGAGAGAAGTACCCTCTTTACCCTGGCTGCGCTGCTCTTCCGGGTGAGCACCGGGGAGTTCCTCACAGACCCCGTGGAGTGGATTGATTCTGAGATGCGTCTCCCCCCGAAAGATGAAGAGCGCATTCCCGCTACGCTGCGGGAGATCCTTCTCCGGGGGCTCGCCTTCCGTCCGGAAGATCGCTACCCCGGTATACGGGAGTTCTGGTCCCTTCTCGGGAAGGCTTTGGGAGAGGAGGATCCCTTCGGGACTCTCCCCCTCGTCTCTCTCGGGGCGGAACCCCTTTCGGAGGATGGCTACTCCCTTCCTCTCCGGGAATCGCTAGAGGAACTCCCTCTTCGTGCCGATGAGGGGGGATTTGAAAGTCCTATGGTCTCTCGGGAGCCGGGGAAAAAACAGGAAGAAAATCCCAAGGAAAAACAGAAAAAAGCCTCTTCTTCTCCGGAGGATCCGGAGCCTCTTCCGAAGGAGCCTGAAGAGTCTCCGGGGGAGGAGCCTGCGGACCATGTCCAGGATGTTCGTGTTCAGGATCTGCAGAAAAAAGAGCTTTCCGAAGGAGTCTCCCCCGAGGAGGAGGAACAGATCTACGAGTTGCAGCAGGAGGGGCACCCTTACTGGCTTATCGGGCTTTCTCTCGGTATGGCAGTGCTTCTCTTCCTGGGGGGGGCGGGGATTCTGATCTCCAAACAGGATGTGCTGCGCCGCCTCATTGACCGTTTTGTGCAGACCGGAGTAGAGCAGGTGGATCCGGTGGTGCTCAACGAGCGGGGCGGCGACTACTACTACGGCCGAGGCGGAGTCTCGCGCGACTATGCCGAGGCGGCGAAGTTTTACGCCCAGGCGGCGGATCTTGGGTATCCGGCATCGCAGTTTAACTATGGGGTGCTCCTCTACTATGGCCGGGGAGTTTCAGAGGATACGGATCTCGGGGTGCGCTGGATTCGTGCCGCCGCAGGCCAGAATCTCGATCAGGCGGAGGAGTTTCTGCGTAAGCGGGATATTTCTCTGGAGCCTTCCGAAGAGGAGCTTGCGAGACTTGCGGAGAAACCTTCTCCGACAAGCCCCGCTCTGCCGGGGGTCTCTTCGGGAGATCCCGAGGAGGCAACCCCCTCTCCCCTTCCTGATGCCCCTTCTCCCACCCCCACCGTAGTACCTACCGAGGGGCCTACGCCCACGCCTACGCCGGAGGACCTCGTCTTCCGCGGGAAAACCCTCTTTGAAGCGGGAGAGTATGAGCGGAGCCTGGAGATTTTTGAGCGAGCCTACGAAAGAGGAAGCGGTGAGGCGGCGTTCTATCTGGGGAAAGCCTTTGTGGAGGGTAAGGGTGTCGCGGTGAATCTCGGTAAGGCGGCCCTCTGGTTTAGGCTCGGGAGCGAAAAGGATCACGATCACTCTAAAGCGATGCTCTACTATCTGAACCCCCGAAAGTTCGCAGAGTACGAACCTCTCTATGGAGAACTCTATCCCCCTACGCCGACGCCGGAACCTACGCTGATACCGACGCCGGAGCCCACGGCAACGCCTACGCCGGAGCCCACGGCAACGCCTACGCCGGAGCCCACGGCAACGCCTACGCCGGAGCCCACGGCAACGCCCACGCCGGAGCCCACGGCAACGCCGACACCGGAGCCCACGGCAACGCCCACGCCGGAGCCCACGGCAACGCCTACGCCGGAGCCCACGGCAACGCCCACGCCGGAGCCCACGGCAACGCCCACGCCGGAGCCCACGGCAACGCCTACACCGGAGCCCACGGCAACGCCCACGCCGGAGCCCACGGCAACGCCCACGCCGGAACCCACGGCAACACCGACACCGGAGCCCACGGCAACACCGACACCGGAGCCCACGGCAACGCCGACACCGGAACCTACGGCGACGCCAACGCCGGAGCCCACGGCAACGCCAACGCCGGAGCCCACGGCAACACCAACACCGGAGCCAGTTCAAGAGCCAGAAGACCCCCAGAGCCTGGAGGTTCCGACGGTCTCTTTGCCGCAACCCATTCCGGTGGTCCCCATTGGAGGCGTCTCCGTGGTGAGCCTTACCCCGGAGGAGCGTTTCCTTCTGGGGGAACAGCTCCTTCGAGAGGGGAATCACGAGGCTGCTCGAACGGAATACCAGCATGCAGCAGATCACGGCCATCGAGAGGCCCGGTACGCCCTAGGGATGTTGTTGCTTGAAAACTCCTCTCAGGAAGATCTGGTTCAGGGGATGGAGAGGATCCGGCTCGCGGCGATCCAGGGACATGTGGAGGCCAAGTATGAGCTGGCCCGGGGGTACGCGCTGGGAAAAGGAGTGGAGAAGGACACAGACCTCGGAGAACTCTGGTATAAACGGGCTGCGGAGAGCGGAAGCCCCCGTGGACAGTACTACTTCGCCCAAAAATACTATCAAGGGATCGACACGCTCCGAGACTACAGCCTCGCTGCATCCTGGATGAAGCAGGCCGCCGAGCGCGGATATGCCCCAGCCCAGAAAGAGTACGGCGATATGTATGCCCGAGGGCATGGTGTCCCCTGGAGCGAGAAGGAGGCAGCCGCATGGTATATTCGGGGGGCGAATCGAGGCTATCCCCCGGCGCTTCATCTGCTGGGAAAGTGCTATCTCGACGGCAAGGGGGTCCCCCGGGATCCTCCCCGGGGAGCCGCGTTTCTGAAGAAGAGCGCTGCCGCAGGGTATGCTCCCGCTCAGGCGGATCTCGGTCAGCTTTACTGGGAGGGCCGGGGGGTGTCCCCCAATGATGAAGAGGCGATCCGTTACTTCCGTATGGCGGCGGAGCAAAACGTTCCTGCCGCACTGTACTATCTCGGGAGGGCCTACGAAGAGGGGCGGGGGGTTTCTAAAAACGGTGAAGCCGCCCGCGAATGGTACCAGCGGGGTGCTGAAGAGGGGAGCCCAGATGCCCAATACAGTCTGGGGCTCTTCCACTTTTACGGAAGAAACGTCGGAGAGAATAGGCTTGAAGCGGAGAGATGGCTTCGCAGAGCTTCGGATCAGGGGCACGGAGAGGCAAAAAAGTTTTTGCAGAGCTACTACTAAAAATGAGAAACCTGTTTGTAGCTGACTCGTAGCCAGAGGAGGGGAGCGTTTTGGGAGAAAGAAGAGATGTTCATAAGAGTGCGGGTTGCAGCTGTTGCGGATCCTCAGGAGAAGTGGATTATGCTCCTGTAGAGCTGTCTGAGCCCTACGAGGGTGCTCCTTCCGGAAGAGATGACTCTTTCTTTGAGAGAAACGAGCAGATCTGGAGCGGCTACGAGCCTCCATGTACCCTTACAAACGCCGAAGCATGTTCTCCGGTGCAGCGCGGGAATATTCGTCCTCCTGAGGTCTATCAAGGGGTTCTCGGGGGTACCAACCGGTGGCTCGATATGGCCTGCCGGGAAGCATTGCGTTCTGCCCAAAGCGGCGGAGGCCCCTTTGGGGCGGTGCTGGTGCAGATCGATGACGAAACCGGAGAAGTGTTGCGCTACTGGAAAAATCACAACCATGTGACGGAGTGGAGCGATCCGACCGCACACGCAGAGATCTCTGTTATCCGGCGGGCCTGTTCGGATCTCGGGGTATTTCATCTTCAGGACATATCTCGGAAAGAATCCCGACTCTCTCAAAAAGGGGCCCTTTCCCACTGTGAGATCTACTCCAGCGCGGAGCCCTGCCCCATGTGCTATGCTGCCATATGCTGGGCCCGGATTCCCGTGCTTGTTTTCGGGGCTACCCGCTTCGATGCGGCGGCGGAGGGGGTAGCGTTCAGCGATGCCGAGATTTATGAGGAGCTTGCCCTGAACTATGAAGATCGTCGGGCTTTCCGTAAGATCGTTCAGGGATCAAGCCCCTACTCTCTGGATGCCTTCAACTACTGGAAACGTTCTGAAAAGATCGAATACTGACCTGTTCTCTGCTCTCCAGACGTTCTCGGGTTCTTCTCAAGAGGAGGACCGGAACGACCCGCAGAGTGCGTAGGCTACACATAGCGTTGCAGATGTTTTGCGTTTCTCCTCTGGGTCTTTTCTACGTGCTCTACGCACCCTGCCGTTACGCTTTCCAGAGAGATGGATTCTTTAGGAGAACGCCACCATCTCCCGATAGCGCGGATAGGGCCAGAGATCCCCTGCCATAAGAAACTCCACCCGCTCGGAAAGCTTCTGCACCTTCTCCATAAGAGGAAGGGCTTCGTGGGTAAGGCGGTTTGCCTGCTCCTCCAGGGGAAGATCTGCCAGGCTGTTCTGAAGAGATTCCAGGAGAAGAACCGTTTTCAGAAGCTTTTGCTTAAGCTCTCCAAATTCCAGAAGCATCTCCCCCCAGGGGCCTTCGCGGAAGCTTTCGGGGAGATAGCCGAGGCTTGCCCCCTCCATGGCGATCTGTTTTGAGAGGGCCGGAAGCACTCCCTCCCGCGCCATGCCGATGAGAACTCCGATTTCGATATCCAGCGTATTCACGTACTGCTCCAGACGGATCTCGTAGTAGGCGAAGATCTCCCGTTCCGTCATGATGTTCATATCTCTCAGAAGTGCCCGGTTTTCTGGATCGAGATAGAGTTTCAGCCCCTCGGGGGTGGATACGGCATTGGGGAGCCCCCGCCGGACCGCCTCTTCCATCCACTCTCTGCTGTAACAGTTTCCCTCGAAGCGAACTTTCTTGCTCTCCAGCGTAGCGTGCCGGATCGCCTTCAGCGCCGCCTCGGGAAGCTCCATGCTCTGGAGATCTTCCTCTATGAGCAGGGTCATCTGTTCGATCCCCCAGGACCAGGCGGCGAAGATCGCCATGAGGGGGCCCGCGATGGACTGGGACGCTCCGGGAGCCCGGAATTCGAACTTGTCCCCCGTAAAGGCGATGGGGGCGGTGCGGTTGCGGTCGGTGTTCTCTGCAAGAATACAGGGGAGTCGATTCAGCCCCAGGTCTACCTCGGATTTGGTGGAGAACTGCTCCGGTAATCCTTCCTCAATATCCTCAAGAATGCGGGTAAGAAGCTCTCCCAGATAGACACTCATGATTGCCGGAGGGGCTTCGTTTCCCCCCAGACGGTGCATGTTTCCGGGGTTGGCTATGCTTGCCCGGAGTAACCCCCCAAACTTGGATATTCCCAAAAGCATCCCCCCCAGAAAGACGAGAAACTGAAGGCTTTTTTTAGGATTATTGCCTATTGGTTTCAGGAGGTTGCGCCCTTCGCTATCCTGAAGAGAAAAGTTTACGTGCTTGCCGTTGCCGTTGAGCCCTGCAAAGGGTTTCTCGTGAAGAAGAAGCCGGAAGCCGTGCTTCCTCGCCACTCGCCGCATGACGTTCATGAGAAGCTGGTTCTGATCCATAGCAAGATTGGCTTCGGAGAACTGGGGGGCAAACTCAAACTGCCCCGGCGCCACCTCATTATGCCGGGTTCGTAGGGGGAGCCCCAGCTTGGCCATCTCTTCCTCTACCTCTTCCATAAAGGAGAGCACCGAGGGGTTGATGGCTCCGAAATAGTGATCTTCCATCTGCTGGGCTTTCGGGGGAAGATCCCCCAGAAGGGTGCGGCCGCAGAGAAGAAGATCCGGCCGCTGCTGCGCGAGATCTTCCCGAACGAGAAAGAACTCCTGCTCGGGACCCACCGTGGGGCATATCCACTTTACCCCCCGGTTACCGAAGAGGCGCGCCATACGGAGTGCACGGTCCCCAAGGCCGCTGATTGCCTTGAGCAGGGGGGTTTTCATGTCGAGGGGAATGCCGTCGAAGGAGAAGAAGACAGAAGGAATACAGAGGGTTCCTCCGCGCTCCGTCTCTATGATGAAAGCCGGGCTTGTGGGATCCCAGGCGGTGTATCCCCGGGCCTCGAAGGTGGAGCGCATCCCTCCCGAGGGAAGGGACGATGCGTCAGGCTCGCTGAGGATGAGTTCCTTCCCGGAGAAGGACTCCATGGGGGTTCCATCGCCGTCCACATTAAGGAAGGACATGTGCTTTTCGGCTGTAAGCTCTGTGCGGGGGTGGAACCAGTGGGTGTAGTGGGTGGCTCCCCGGGAGATAGCCCACTCCTTCATTGCCATGGCAACGATGCTTGCCTCCTGGAGATCCAGCTTTTCCCTTCCCTCAATGGCGGCGAGAAGTTTAGCGTACACATCCTTGGGAAGCCGTTCGGCCATGGCCTTGCGATGGAATACATTTTGATTAAATGTTTCTGACGGGCGTTTGCGAAGCATGATCACCATCTCCTTTGCACAATATGATGGAGATATATACCACGGGAAATGTTTTTTTGCAAGAACTTTCTGCAATTATCGACGTGTACGAGCATTTTTTTGTGCAAAAACAGGTATACAATCGTGGTTATGGTTTTTGGAAGGCGTTTTCACGCGTAAAGAAATTTTTGCGCTCATGCGGTATACTAGAAGAAGGGGTCTCCTCTACACTAGCGGAAAAAGAGATTGTACGCTGGCAGCTCTGAGGAGTGTGTATCAGAAAGGAAAGGAGCGTATACGGTATGCTATGTAAAATGAGCGCATTGTCGCGGTTTCGAAATGTTTATGGAAAAAGGCTCCTTCTCTGGGGAGGCATTTTCTTATGGGGGCTCTCTCTTTTGGGAGGGTTCCCCCGCCTGGGTGATGCCTCGGAGGATGCGGTTTCACCGGAAGCGCAATCTCCTCCCCCGGCGGAGGTTCTTGCCACTTCCCAGGATCGCCTCGCCAGGGTTGACGAAGATCTTCTGCGCCTCCGGCGAGAGATGGAGGAGGCTCTGGACGAGCAGGAAAGGGAGATGCTCAACCAGAAGTCCCAGACCCTTCGGGCGATCCGTTCTCTGTTACAGCGCTACCGAACGCTTCAGGGAAGGTACGAAACTCTTCTGGGGCAGCTCGAAAACGCCCGAAACACTGTATCTTCACTCTATGCTCTTGAGGGGGAGCCCCCTTATACCCTTGCGGTGTACGATACGTTCCTGAACGATCTGGATCTACTCAACGAACAGATCCTCTCTCTCAAGGTTTCCCAGTCTGCAGGACAGAAGGATCTTAGCTCTGTCCGGGAACGTTTGAGAAGCCTTCAGGAGACGCTCCGAAGGCTCCGGGAGGAGGTGCGTAGCTATGAGGCGAAGGAGGAGACCGTCCCTCGAGCGCTTCGGCTCCAGCAGAAGGGAGCCCTTCTTCAGGAGGAGCAGCTCAAGCTGAGCGAGGAGTACGAGCTTCTTCTTCAGGAGGTATACAAGACCGAAGATGCCATGCTGCAGCTTCGAAGAAATGTTGTTACCGACCGCCTGAAGAGAGTGCGGGAGTATTTGGGATACAGTGAAGAGGCTGCCCTGGCTCGAGAGAAGAGTATGGACGACCGGATAGCCCAGCTTGAAGAGGAGTTGGAGAGGGCTTCTTCGGAGCGGGAAAAGGTTACCCTTGCGCTTACCCGGGCCCAGGATAGACTGAACAGTGTGCAAAACGAAGAGGAACGGGCTGTGGCGGCGGCCACGGTGGCGGAGCTGCAGGCATGGAAGGAGTATTACCAGGCCCAGGTGGAGCAGAAGGAGATCTTGCAGCAGTATCTGGATATCGGCAAGGAGATGTGGCAGTATCGCTACAGCCTCATCGGCGATTCTCCGAGCGTTCTGGAAAATCTTCGGGAGATCCGGAGAAGAACCGAAGAGCATATCGAAAATCTTACCCGACTCGCCAAGCGGAGCCAGGGGCAGCAGGTGGCCCTTCAGTCTCGCGTCGGGGCGTTGCAGAAGAAGCTTGAGGATACCTCTCGTCCCTACGCATCTCTGGAGGAGAAGTCGCTTCAGGGGGAGCTTAAAGCCTTACAGGAACTCGCTCGGGAGACTCTTTTCTTTGCCTCCTCCATGAGTCAGTTCTCCCTTTTGGCCCAGCGCCTCCATCGGGAGCTTTCCGAGGCCATCGGCTCCTTTCAGATTACGGAGCATGTAGCAGCTCTGGGAAAGAGAACCTTCCAGGATATCTGGAATATGGAGGTCTGGGTAATCGACGACAACCAGATCGTGGTGGGCGAGCTGGCTGTCGCTCTCGGCCTTCTCTTTGGCGGGTTTGTGGCGATCCGTCTTTTCAGCGCATGGATAAGCCGGCGTTTTCAAAAGCGCTTCAACATGACCGCCGAAGGGGCCAGCCTCATTCAGCGGGTATCCTTTTACATCTTCTTTATCCTTACCCTTCTCTGGGTGCTGAGGATTGTGAACATTCCTCTTACGGCCTTTGCCTTCCTCGGTGGTGCTCTCGCCATTGCTGTGGGATTTGGAGCCCAGCATCTTTTTAACAACTTCATCAGCGGCTTCTTCCTGATTATCCAGAAGCCCATCAAGGTGGGGGATATCATTGCCCTCGACGACGGTACTGTGGCGCTGGTAAAGGAGATCGGCACACGGCATACCCGGATTCAGAACTTCGACGGCGTGGATATTCTCCTTCCCAACAGCTATCTTCTGGAGAACAAGATCACGAACTGGACCTATTCGGATCGTAAGCTCCGGAACAAGCTCTCTGTGGGAGTTGCCTACGGAACGAATACCAGAAAGGTAGAAGATCTCCTGCTTCGGGCGGCCCGGGAGCACCCCAATGTGCTGAAAAATCCCTTTCCCTTCGTGATCTTCAAGGAGTTTGGCGATAGTTCGCTGAACTTTGACATGTATTTTTGGGTAGACATGAAGCAAGCTTCGGGGCTCACAGTGGGGAGCGAGCTTCGACATAATGTGACGGAGCTTTTCCGGGAGCAGGGAGTGGCGATCCCCTTTCCCCAGATGGATGTGCATTTCAAACGAGAGTTGGCCGGAAAAGAAGAGGTTCTGGAGAGTGTCCCCCAGGAGCCGGAAAAGCCCGAAGAGGATACCGCCACAGGCATTTTATCCGAAGACGATATGGACCCCACCGAAGGTATCCTTCGGGGGTAGAGAAGCGGGTTAGGGTATAACGCTTTTTCATGAGTTATAGCAGAGAGGGAGGGTTTCCGAAAGTTCTGGAAGCCCTCCCTCTCTATTGAGGATGCTCTGTTGTTGTGAATGCTCTGCTTACTGGGCCTGGTACTGCTTCGTGGGGCCCGGTTTTTCAAGAAGAATCACCGCGTAGGGGCTCGTGAGAGCCTGGGTAGTCATGCTCCCTGGCTTCGGGGTGTGGAGCACATACCGCACATCCAGCCCCTTGTTTTCGTACCGGGCGCTGGTGATCTCAAGCCGGTACCCTCCGGAGGAGCGGCTTCCCGCAAAAACTGCCACCACCACGAAACGGTTGAAATCCACCACCACCGGGGGCTTCTTGGAAGGGGAGATGTCCTCTGCGAAGAGCTTCAAAAGAGCGTCTGCCCCTTCCACTACCATTACCCCCGCCTCTTTTCGAGCGGCGTAGAATCCCTCTTCAAGAATTTGAAAACCCTGGGGTGTTTCGGGAACATGCTTGAACTGCCCCCAGGCCAGAGCTCCCCCTCCAAAAAGGAAAAGCCCCACCAATAGAAAAATTCCCATACGTCGTGTCATCTTTTACAACCTCCTGTTCACGTCTTTCTCCGCCGTGTTCTCCTTATCGGGAAGATTTTCTCATGAGAAGCAGAGGAAGAATAAAGAGCACTCCCGCAAGAGAAGCAAAGCCCAGAGAACAGCCACCGCCTCCTCCCGAAGAGGGTCCAGGGGCAACGGTGGGTATTCTTGTAGGAGCAGTGGTGGGAGCTGTTGTCGGCGTTGGTTGCGTTGCTGCGGCGGCCACCGATGCTGCGGCGTTTACCACTCTGCCAGTGACACAGAGCCCCGCCAGAGCTGCGGAGGGGGTGCCGTTATTCAGCAGAAGGGTTCGCACCTGGGCTCCCGAGAGAGCGGGGTTCACGCTCCAGGTAAGAAGAGCTGCTCCCAGGGTTACCGGGGTGGCCATGGAGGTGCCGTCCCAGGAGGCGTATCCGCTGGGGTCCACAAAGGTGGGCACCGTGGAGAGAATGGAGGTTCCCGGAGCGAAGATATCCACCGTGGTGGCTCCGTAGTTGGAGCCGCTGGGATAACCGCAGTTGCTTGTGCCTCCCCAATCTGCCCGGGAAGTTCCGTCGGTGTCGGTGGCTCCCACGGTAACCTTCAGAGGGACGTTATAGTTGGCAGGATAGACGAGGTTAGCATCGTTGTTATTGCTGTCGTTCCCTGCGGCGAAGAAGATCAGCATACCCCCATCGGAGACCGCTCGGTAGGCCTGAAGCATGGTGTTCGAGGGAGATGCGCCGGGGCAGGTGCCAAGAGAGAGGTTGAGAGCCCGAACGTTAACCCCCCGGTTTTTCATGGCCAGAATGTAGTTCAGCCCCCGGGCGATGTCCGTATCAAAGGCGCTGAGTGTCCCCTCCGCAGGGTCATAGGTAAAGACCCGGACTCCCATGATCTTCACGTTGGGAGCCACCCCGAGAATTCCCACCCCGTTGATGGGGGCGGCGATGCTCCCCGCCACGTGGGTGCCGTGTCCTCCGCCGGGGAGATTGTCGTTGGGATCCCCTGTAAGAACACCTCCGTTGTTGAAGGCGGCGATACCGTAATAGTCGTCGATGATACCGTTGCCGTCGTCGTCGATACCGTTATTGGGGATCTCCCCGGGGTTGATCCACATGCTGGCCGCAAGATCTGGATGGCCGTAATCCACCCCAGTGTCAAGCACCGCCGCCACCATGGTGGAGTCTCCCAGGGTGGTGTCCCAGGCGGTGGGGCAGCCGATGGCGGGGAGATACCACTGTTCGTCGTAGCGGGGTTCTGTGGGGGTGTAGGCTCGCGGCTGAGGGGCGGCGAAGAGGTAGTTTTTCCCCGGCAAATCTGCCTGGAGAACACCCGGGGTCTGCCGGAGGCTTTCCAGGGCTTCCCCGGAGGGGGCGGAGGTGCGGACGATAGCCAACCCGAGGTAGGGGAGAGGAATTACCTCTTCCAGAGGAATGGAGGCTGCGGAGAGAATGCTTTCGGCCTGGCGGGCGAAGGCTCGCTCCTGGCTGGCGGGGGCAAAGGAGCCCACTTCGGTTCTGGGCGTTTCCAGAGCTACCAGAAGAGAGGTGCTGTCGCTGCAGAAGGCGGGGATGGCAGCAAGGGCGAAAAGGAGAACAAGAGCGCTGAGAATAACGGTTCGTTTCATGGAATCACATCCTTCGTCTAAGAGTATGGAGCCTATGACACCAGCATACCTTGAAGGGGAAAAAGAGGAAAGCGCTAAAAAAAGAGAAAAATGGCGAAAAAGAGGAGAAAAAAGCGATTTCCCCCGACAAAAACGTGTATCATGGGTTTTTTGATCAAAAATGATCTTGATCTACCCTGATCTTTGACCTATACTGACGCCACAGTGAAGCAAGAGCGACAGGCTCTAAAAAATATATCCTATGTGCGAATAAGGAGGGAGCAGTTATGAGAGGATTGGTACGGTATCGCAGACCTTCGTCCATGATGTTTCCGGAGGTGGAGGATTTCTTCAAGGGGATGTCTGATGTCTTTTCTTCGGTGAATCGGGAGTTCCCTCTCGATATGTACGAGGAGAACGGCAGGCTGGTGGTATCCATGGATGCCCCCGGGGTGGACCCCGAGAAAGTGGATATCCGGGTTTTTCCCGACAGGGTGACACTGGTCTCCAAGGAGGAGCAGGAGGAGCAGCCCTGCGAGGAGGGGAAGACCTGGCACTGCAGGAAACAGCGCCGAGTGCTGAACTACAGCGTATCTCTCCCCCGGGAGGTAGACCCCGAGGGGGCCGAGGCGGAGATTAAGCACGGTGTCATCACCGTAAAGATGCCCCGGAAGGGAACCGAGGAGGGGCGGATGCTGCAGCTTAAAAAAGGGGAGGAGTAGCAACGTCTAGTTGGGATTCTCAGCGAGAATTCTTCCAGAATTGTTTTTGCCACAAAAACGAATAGGGGATTCAAGAGAAAAGCGGGGGAGCGTAGGTTCCCCCGCTTTTCTCTTGAATCCCCCGGAAATCCCGTATTCTAGAAAAAATTATAATTTAAAAAACATAAAGCCCCTTGATGTGAAAATAGTGGAAATAGTCCTAAGGATCAAAATAAGTTTGACAAGTCTCTTTTTGAGAGTATCATCAGCGAAATGGCTTTAAAAAATTGTTGGGAAATATATGAAAAAGGGGGTAGTGATGGTGGCGTATTCTGGAGGCGGTGCTCGTAAGAAAAGGTTTTTCTTGGGTGAGTCCATGAGTAAAATTGTTTTTATGTTGGTGTTGTTCTCATGCTTAGGGGGTTCGTTTCATGCAGAGGCCGCCACATACTACGTAACACAGAATGGTGGGGGGGCGAAAAACGGTACGCCCTGGACAAACGCCTATGGGGAGGCTCAATTTATCACAGCTCTTCAAAATGCCCCCCCCGGGAGCGAGTTCTGGGTAGCTTCCGGAGTCTATCGCCCCTCCATTGAGGCAGTGAACCGGGATGCCTCTTTTGTTCTCAAATCCGGCGTGGCCCTCTATGGGGGGTTTGAGGGCTCAGAAACTACTCGAAACGCGAGGAATTGGGAAAGCAACGTTACCGTACTTACCGGGGATCTTCAGAAAAACGACAGCACCGACACAAACGGCGTAACTGCGATCTACACCGATATTGTAGAAACCAACAGCCGTACCGTGGTAACCGGCAGCGGCACAGACAGCACCGCTATCCTGAATGGTTTTACGGTTTGCGGAGGAGCTGAAGGAACCTTCGATAACGAGAGGGGCGGCGACTGCGGCGGAGGAATGTATAACAATGGTGGCAGCCCCACCGTGACCAACTGCACCTTTGCGGGAAATACTGCGGCATACGGCGGAGGAGTGTATAACAGGGGAAGCAATCCGGTGGATGCGAGCAATCCCGAAATAGAGAACTGCATCTTTACGGGCAATGCCGCGGTTCACGATGGCGGAGGAATCTACAATAGAAATTTGGCCAGCCCCACCATAGCCAACTGCACCTTGAGGAAAAACAGTACGCTGAACGGTAACGGCGGAGGAATGTACAACTTCAGCTCTTCCTGCGCCCCCACCGTAAAGAGCTGTACCTTCACCGAAAATGCCGCTTTTGGCAATGGAGGAGGACTTTACAATGATGCTGTGAATGGTTTTGAGATTGTCAACTGCACCTTTGCGGGAAATACCGCTTCTGTAAACACAGGTGCGGGATACTACGGGGATGGCGGGGGACTCTGGAGCAATAATACGGGTGCTTTTGGAATTATCAACTGCACCCTTGCAGCAAATGCCGTTTCCGGTGACGGCAGTGGGGCGTACTTTCATGGGGGCTCCAGTCTTACCGCAACCAACTGTATCTTCTGGGATACTCTTGTTGCTCCACAGGAGGAAATTGTCTGCACCGGCACCGCCACGGTGAGCTATTCCGTGGTGCAGAATGACTATCCAGGTGGCACGGATATCATTGACACTGATCCCGGCCTTGTTGCTTTGGCTAATAACGGTGGTCCCACCCAGACCTGTGCTATTGATACCACAAGCTCCGCCTATAATGCGGGCACCTCTGCCGGAGCCCCGGAGAAGGATCAGCGGGGATTGCCCCGGGATGTGGGTAACCCGGATGTGGGAGCCTACGAATATCAGCCGAATCGAAAGGTTCTTACGGTGATCACAGAAG
>Ga0334884_1001027_pt1 | contig 45448 bp, 28 predicted proteins | sample GraSluR1_MG_7_FD_207215 | JGI IMG/M metagenome (GOLD analysis project Ga0334884, IMG submission 207215) | Sludge microbial communities from methane-producing bioreactor in Wageningen University, Netherlands - Granular Sludge_12_05 R1 | ecosystem: Engineered > Bioreactor > Anaerobic >... | reverse complement strand
CGATTTTGAAATGATGTACAACTTGCTGAAAGCATTTGAAGATAATCACTCAGATATTAGAAATATTCATACTCATGTTAATCCGTAATGCTGGATTTTGACATTACACCACGTTTAAGTTTTTGTGCCATGTAAATCGACTGACTGTTCATGATATTCTGCTATAGCACAAGGTAAAATCCAGGCATTGATTTGGCAGTATACATTATTTACGTCTTACAAACATGTGTATTATATATATAATAATTAATTACTCAGATATACACAGTTCGACAGTTATAGTCAGACTGAAAGTTCAGGGCTAATTACAATGAAAGTCAAGGAAGAGGGGATCATGAAAAAATATGCACAGCCTAATTTAATTAAAATCAACTATGATAAGACAATATTTTTGGCTATATTTGTGATTTTTGCTTCACATATGGGAGGCAGCTTACTCATGGCAGAATCGAATCAACAGTACGACTTGCAAGACCCCGGTTTAATGCCACCTCCTGTCATAACTACACCTGATCTGGCACAGTATGGACCACAAACACGAGTCTTTCAAGGCATCCCCGGCATTGAACGTGCTTCAAATGGACGCCTTTGGGCAACCTGGTATGGTGGTGGCCCGACAGAAGGCCCTTGGAATTATGTCATGCTGAATACCAGCAGTGATGACGGTAGGTCATGGACAGAATTAAAGGTTGTAATAGAACCTGAAGGTCAAGTGCGGGCCTTTGACCCATGCCTATGGATCGACCCCCTCGGACGTATGTGGTTTTTCTGGGCTCAAGCTATAGAATTCTGGGATGGTCGCGCTGGTGTCTGGGCGATTGTCACAGAAAATCCTGAAGATGAAAATCCCGATTGGAGCGTTCCACGCCGTCTCTCGGATGGAATCATGATGAATAAACCCACGGCGTTATCGACAGGCGAATGGGTATTGCCTGTGGCTATCTGAGCGTTTCCACCACACAACATAGGGCAACCTATCCAAGAAGAAAATATACGCACTCCGGAAATTCCTAATGCCTCGAATATAGTTGTCTCAACTGATGAAGGAGAAACCTGGTCTTACCGTGGCGGGGTTGATATACCGGGTCGTTCATGTGATGAACACATGGTGGTCGAACGTAGTGACGGCACACTCTGGATGATGGCCCGGACGCCATACGGCATGGGTGAGAGTATCTCAAGGGACCGTGGTTATACTTGGGAAACACCCCGTCATTCCTGGATTCCCCATGTGCCTACATCCAGATTTTTCATCCGCCACCTGAATTCAGGGCGGGTGTTATTGGTCAAGCACACTCCACCTGACGGTCGTACGCGTTCACATCTTACTGCCTATCTTTCAGAAGATGATGGGTTTACATGGCTTGGAGGGCTTAGCATTGATGAACGTGCTGGTGTTTCATACCCCGATGGTATTCAGGCCGAAGATGGCACCATTTATATCATTTATGATTTTTCCCGTTACAATGAAAAGCAAATATTAATGGCAACCTTTACAGAAGAGGATATACTTTCAGAAGTAGATGTTTCGGGCAAAGTACGCCGTCAAGTATTGGTGCATCAGGCAACTGGTACTCCGGAGACTACCGATACACCAGCGCTCACTTTGAAGTTACATGAAGATGGCCAAGCTTTGATATCTGAATTGCCCGCAGTTCTCACCGATATTGAAGGGGAATGGGCACCATTCGAATTTGGTGAAGAGGTTTTCACCAACCGTGATTACACTATTGGTGAAATACCGGAAAAACTGATTGGAGCACGATTCCTGAGAAGCAGCATCGACTCCATCCATGCAACAGTCGAAACAGAAGGTGTGGTCTGGATTCTCACACCGCAACCCGAACGCAACAGCGACAGCCTTGAACTCGCGCTTTACCGCAGTGGATTTCAAAAGACAGCGTTACCGGAATTCATCTTGTTCGACCAGGCGTATCCCAACGCCTGCACCCTTTTCCAAAGGCAAGCTCATGCTGGTGAGACAATCAACTTTGGAAAATGGGGCGTTTTGTTGTTACCCGGAGCACCAAAAGAGTAAAAGGCAAAATTCTCAGCACCTATGCCGCAGATTAATAAAAAAGTATTTTCTAGACCAGAAAGGAGGAAATGAGATGAACAAGTTTTGTCAGAGTTGTGGAATGCCAATGAAAAAGGACCCAGAACAAGGCGGAACCAATACAGATGGGAGCAAGAGTCCAGACTACTGTAGTTATTGCTTCCAGAATGGTACGTTTACATCGCCAGAAATCTGTACAGCGGTTGACATGCAGAGATTCTGCATCGAGAAGTTAAAAGAAATGGGCACACCAGGCTTCATGGCTTGGTTGTATACCAGGGGAATCCCTAGACTGAAACGCTGGAAGACCAGTTAAATCATCATTGGAGCTGACAAAAAACTCCTGAAGTGACTGATGAAATATAAATCCTCAGATTTCGTTGAGTGCGACGCAAATTTCTCAATACATCAGGTATCAATCGAAGTCTAAATCGGTAAGGCAATGCAGATAATGCGGAGTTCTGTTGTCTTGTTATCTGGCGCTATCAGCATGCTCAATTCATCGGCACTATCTTATGTTGGATTAAATACTCAAAAAAAGTCTCTGCAACCAGTTCTGAGCCAGCGGGTGAGAGGTGTCCATCGAAGATTAAGTACAATGATTTTACCTCGTCGTGCTCCAAAATAGCTTTATGAACCGGAACCCAAGGCAGATTCTCCTGAATGAAAAAATCTTCAACTATTCGTACATCCTTGAAACGCTCATAGATGTCCGGGTTTTCGGCCATGTTCACCGATGACTCCCAGCTATCGTTCACAGCAGAAGCACTGGAAGGAATGCAATAGAGCAGGATATCCATATCTTCTTGAGCATTCACCAGGTCGACAACTTCAAGTATGTCTTCCTGCAAGCACTGCCAACCATATTCAAACTCGGCCGTCCAATCCTTCTTGTTGACTTCAATCCACCAGGGCAAGTTCTCAAGACTCCCCTTAGGGGTGTACCCCCGATATGGAACCAAACGAACACGGTCCATCACATCAACCAATAAGGTGCCTCGTCCTGTACTGTTCAGCACAGTCTGGTAGGCCATGCTTTTGCGCCGAAGCCAGTTATCAAGCTCAAATTGCCAATTTTGCTGTCGCTTCAGTAAGCGCCACCACTCGTCATCCCAGTCTGATTCTACGTTTGGTATATGATCAAGTTTTATAATTGTGTTGACAATATCGTTTTCTGCATAAATCTGCATAATAACCAAATCCAGTTTCAATGGGAAGCCACGTTCTTCTAGAAAAATGCGCTGCTGCCAGGCGGCCGTACCAAGCATACCTCCGTTAATTACCGTGATTTTTTTATTGGGTAGTTGTGACTGGAACAACTCTTGCAAGTAATACGGTATGGTCTCATCCTCTTCCGCCCATCCCATAGTGAAGGAATCGCCCAACATAAAAATACGGTACTCATCTGCTTCTTTCTCAGGCAAATAGACATTGCGCAAGCCTTGCTCGGATATTTCAATTGGGATCAGATTAACTGAATCCGGAGAGTCCTTGACCCTGATACTGGATTGTACACCCGGCTTCAGAATCTGCATCATATCCGGGTGATCTGCTAAAATATTTGTCGAATCGTATTGTGGTTCGAAGAGTAAACGTGCGCCAAATTCAAAAAACATACCAAATAGAAATAATGAAGTCATAGAATATATAAAAACATTACGCAGAATAACAACATCACACTTTTTTTTAGAAAAGGTATGTAAGAACAGCACAATACCCAAAAGAGTTAAGAGCAACGCAACGGGCCATGGCGTACCGCGATAAACCACAACAATAAACAAAATCAATGCGAATAAAAGTCGCATAGCAATTCCTACACGTTCTTTATATTGTGTTTATGCCAAAAAACTACAAAGATTCCTCTAGAATCACTAGATTCATCACACCTTTTGCAACACCACCTTCATACACATACCGGTATACATTCGAAGGGGATAAAGCAATTCATCAAGTAATTTTGCTGGAGGGTAAAACACTGGTGCTAAAGGAAATTGTTGTACACAACTGCCTGCGGCAATATGCCGGAACAAATTAATACATTCAATAGAATGCACCCGCAATTGTGGAAACAAGGTATCGTATTTTTTTCTTTGGCTAAAAAACACAATTGTTGCCCTTGCAACATTAGCATCAAGCAATGGGTTGTTTTCATGGTGATAATTATTATCAAAAGGGGACTCATTCAGGTCAACTGCTTCATCTGTTGCTATCTTGTAAATCCATCGTGATAAGAAAGATATATAGGGATCGATAATGACAAAGCAGCCGCCTGGTTTTAAGGCAAAATATATTTCCTCAAACAATGCACTAGGATTCGGGCAATGATGAAAAAAAGCTATCCCCAAAAAGCAGCCAACAGAATTCTCTTTAAATGGTAACTGTGTTGCATTGCATTGCATATTACTTTCAGGAAATGGCAGTAAATCCGTGGTAATGATGTTCGGATTATAATCACGTATTAAGCCAGCACCACCTCCCAACTCCACTATTGGGCCAATCGTGCATTCCTTGATACCCCATTCCCATAAGTTGGCATAAAATTTTTTCAGTGTGGGGTTACTGTCCCAAATAGTCCGATATTGTTGAATCATGGAGAGGTTTTCTCCCCAGACTTCAGTCAGTTCTTTACGTCGGAAAAATTTCACGAAACCACATTCTTTTGTTACAAAATATTGATCGGAAGTTCATAGAAATAAAAACAATGAAAGACTACAAGAAATAGTGAGTGATATTCTGTTTAATCAAGCCAATCCAACAAGAAGTCTGGTTCTATACGGACCAAATCAAATAAATATGGAATGAACTGATCAATGCCTTCCAGTACATGGGGAACGACATATTCCCAGACAATACTACCATTTCGCTGTATTTCAAAAGCACGACCAGCCTGAGATTCTATGACAAGAATATTTCCATTGGGTAATGGTTGTATAGAACCACATGCTTCGGTAAAAAACGAATTGGGAGGGTTCGCAATGTAATACCAAACGATATTTTCAGTAAATGGTTCGATTTCAAGAACACGTGAATAATCTGAAAATCGGTTGTTATCAAACAAGATAATGTTGGCATTGGGTAATAAAATCGGCTGATGAGGCCCACTCCAGGTTCCCAACTTAAACCAAACAATTTCTTCCAATTCCATATCGATTATGGCCAAAGCGTGTATTTCACGCAACACTGTTAGTATGTTTCCTTTTTTAAAATATGGTGATATGTGTTCCAACGTGCCGTCTAGGTATTCCAAGGTGTTAGTGTGAAACAAATCACCACTTTCTTTCACTAAACTACTGATTACCGGCCAGAAATCAGATTGTTCAGCAGCTTCGAGTATTGAAACTTGACGTTTCACATTTCCATGAGGATCAAGAATAGTAACAAAATCTTCTAAAATAGGTTCATGTGCATGGATTCGCGGAATAACATGTGCTTTTCGCGATAGTACATATATGTCACCGTCATCCATGACCTTTAAATCATGGTGTGCATTTCCAGGAAATTCCCAAATCAATTCTGAATTTTTATCAATCTTTATTAGACCATATCCCTCAAATATAGCGAGCAAATCACCATTATCATATAAATACGCACGCCGCCAATTTAAATGTCCGATGCTGTCTTCAGGAATATAACGTTCTGGCCAAACCATTTCAAAAGTATAAGCCCAAGTATGAAGTAAGTCTCCTTGCATATCTATCAGATAAGCTTTGGGAGCATGACCGGCTATGTATAAGTTTAAGCCATTGCAAGTGTTCTCTTCGTCATGTTGAATTAAACCCGATAATGTTGGAACGGGTTGGGTACCTCCAAGATACCCAATCGCATTCAGTTGTTCAATCATGTCCAATTGTTCAGCAGATAATTCTTCCTGCTGGAATCGATCTTCTGAGATAGAGATACTGTCTTCACTTTGCAGTATGGATTGTTGATTGTTACGATTTTGCCCATTGTTATCTACAATTTTATCATCACAACCCATGCAAGACAGCACCAAAGCAGCCAAATACAACTGAAGAATCAAACCACTTTTCCAGCATTCCACTTTTACTGATGTAAAAGAAAACCGCATACTCCACTACTCCTTTGTATTCGAGATGCCACTATACTCAAAATATCGAAACTGTATCTTCCAGGTGAGAAACGTATAACTTAATACAAATGGTCTCAAGTCCACAAACAACGAGTTGACTGTCCCTTTTATTGGCTGGATTCAATACGCATCCAGGCACCCTATATCGTGAAATTTATAACTCTCCCATATTGATCATGCAAAACAATAAAATTTTCATTGACTATAAATCAATATGCATTAACATAACCCTGCATTGTCGCGGATTAAACGATTATCAATCTTAATAAGCAAACAAAACTAAAAAAAGGTGAGTATGCCTCACGACATTCTCACCTTCTAACTTGTAACATATTAGCTCTTCAGTATTGTTGTTTCCAGATTAATTTCCTGGTGGCAACAAGTGAGCATATGAAAGTGTTTCACCTGCGAAAACTACCATACCTTGTATGTCATTCGCTCCACCAACCCAAGAAATGGTAATGCTACCATTGTAGATGTTACCAGTACCGGTTGCGGGACGAATGGGAACAAGCAAGCCTTGTGCACCCTCTTGGCCACCATCATTACCGTTTTCACCAGTCCAAGGTACAACTGTATTCGGTGCTGGGTCGATTCTTACTGGACGAAATGCCAGTGCTGAATTCGGCGCAATAAAGAAGGTATTGGTGTCAAGATTAGGATTTGGATTAACTGCACCAAGTGCTTCACCATTTGCGTTGAAGTACTCAATAGCCAATTCCATTTGCTCATCTACATTACTCTTCAGATAGACCAATGTGGTAATACCAGCATTAGGCGGAAAACCGGCACCTACTTCAGCGTAATCCAAGAACCAAGGCACACTGATTGAACTGGCGAAGGCACTGCCAACACCCATCATAAGCACGAGAGCTACGATTCCAAACTTTTTCATTCTAATTTCACCTCTCTTTCGTTGCGGATTTCTGTGAACGGGACCTCCGTCCCCTCTGTTCTTTGAACAGTTACAGACTTCCAAACAAAGTTGATTTCGAACGCTGTGTTCAACCACCAACAACTAGTTTGTATCACAAACCGGTTTGAATGTCAAGCATATTTTCATAAAAAATTTAATAAAAATTATTACTCTGAAGCTACTGCGTCAATTCGCGATACAAGTTCTTTATTTACAAATACTTACAACAACAAATCCACATCAGCCAACTGGCGTAAAGTACCACGGCACCAAGGGCGGTGGCAGCATTGGTCGGTATCGGGCTGTGATGTATGGAGTAAGTTTTTGCTGAATTGGGAACCCTTCGGTAAACATTTCTGCTAAAAAGCTTTGATCTTGTTCTCGATGGGTCAATGTACGGTAATAAGCTTGGCGTTTAAAACTTTCTAGCATAGGCACTCCTGCCCCGCTTGGCAATGGCGTAGCAATTTCTCGGGCAGAAGCAAGTTCATCACTGTCCAGTGGTGCCCCCCACCGCAATTCTGGTGCATGGTTCGGATCAAAAGAAAGGTCAAATAGTCTTTTTTCTACGTCCATGAGCGTCAAAGGCACTTCAACACCTTGCGAATTGATATAAAAAAACTTGCGTGAAGAAAACAATTCGTTTTTAGCTCGGATTAATTGAAATGCCAAGTCACCCTGCGAAAACACGGCATTATCCCACTGTGGAGAGGGAATTATACAATTCGAATCTATACCGAACCAGGCGATTGCCATATCAATAAAATTAATTGACTGAAAGTATCTGGCACGCAAATCGACATCCATTGGTGCGGTTGTTGTATCCCCCCATCTTCCCCGAGCATTAAATACATTGTAATGAATATTTTTTTCAGGGAATGTTACCGGACCTGATGCAAGCACATCTTGCCAGCCAGCCTGAACCATCAACTCCCTTTCATTACACATTGCCAGCAATTCATCAGCAAAAGATTCCAATACTTTTATGGGATTAATTTTATCGACAGAGCGCATCCGTAGACGTATAAAATCATGGATGTTGTCAAGAGTAATGCCATTTTCATTAATTTTTTGCCGGGATCTAATCATGGCCAACTTTTCATACTGCTCTAAGGAATACCCGAATTCTTTCATCTCATCATCGGTCCGTCGCCGCACACGCAAAACCCGGCCTGAATCATCAACTTCTGCTATCGGATAACGATGAATTCGAAACCCGCGGTAACATCCGGCCAACGGTTCATCAGGATTCTCATACTTGGCAGTTATGCCAGTTACTGCATTCATGCTGTTGTGGTAATAAATACCTCGGGTCGGCGCCGTAGTTGAATCAAGGAAGTACAACTCACCGAAGTTATCTACTTTTCCGAGAATCAGTACATGACCATCCAGATAGAAAAGACTACCCGGCAATAATGTGTCCCGAGTTATAGCTACCGGAACCGTATCTGACAACGCTGCACCTGGTCGGTGAGGTTCAATACGGTAATGTCCTGTATTAAAGCCATGTACTGCATCTACAAAAAACCTGTGGGTAGATTCATAATCAAAACTGCTTGTTCCACCAGTAACGTTATTGAAAGCAGATGTTCGTATATCTCCACCATCGCCGGAGCGTATCCAGCTAATCATAAATGGCAAGCCGCGTCTGTATGCGTAATACCCCGTTAACGATATCGTCAACTTGCCGCAATCCAGGATACGGTGCATCACTTGCATGGTCTCTTGCGATAATTGAGGATTGGATGGTTCACCGATGAATGCTGAATCCATCAACAGATTAATCTCGGGATCTGTCAATACTTCTTCGATTTTTGCGAGGCGCTGTGTTTTTGTCCCGGTGCTTTTTACATCGTAAATATTTTCGATCCACTGTGCAAAATGTGCAATTTCAGCTTTGTTCCACTGACGATAAAGTGGCCAGGCTCCTCGAGTGGAGTGAATTGAAGCAGGATTGGGGTCCTGTATATCCGTTGATACCATCACTTCAGAAAAAGAAATTTCAGAAATGAAAACCAGTACAACAGTTAATATAGTGAAAAGAAAAAAAGTGTTGGCCTTTGAAGACACCGTCGCACCTTGAATTATCATTGGTTATCCTCCACAGGTATAAAAAAATGATTGAGCGAAATTATAGCAGATTTTCTCAGTCATGGAACATACTGTATGTTTATAAGGATTCATTATAATATAAGCCAAGCTTTATCTCATTATGGATAAATAAAATAATCTCAAATATAAAATATCAAGTAAACAATGACAATTTAATAGTTGTGCAGGACAAAATGTAAGGATGCGCATTTAATCATGATACCCAAATTAAGTGGCATGGAAATAATCGCTGATGTAATTCGAACGAATTATGATCTTGGGGAGGTGGGTATGCCACAACAACTTGAAGCTGTACACCAACGTAGACACAGAAAAATGACCGTGGATACCGACAAGGGCCGCTATTTGATTAAAACTTACCACAATGATCCGGTGGTAATAGACGCCCTCCACTTTCAACATCGTTTGTCCAGGCACTTGCAGTTAAATAATTTACCGGTTGCCCGCATAGAATACACTCGTGAAGGTAAGGGACTGGTTGTCGTAGATGACTGGATATTAGAGCTGCAATCGTATGTACAAGGGGAAACGATGAAAGTCAACACATCCAGTCTGATAACCAGTGCTCTGGCATTGGGGAAATTCCATGTAGTCTGTCAAACCTTTCCCGTTCCTCCCAGAGATACAAGGAAATGGCGATTCAGTGAAGTACCTTTCAACGCATTTCAGAAAATGTATGAAGCGGCAATAAAAATCAGAAAAGATTCCAAACTTCAACAGCATTGTGATGATCTGGCACTGTTTCTCCAGGATGCGAGTGTAGAACTCAGTGAAAAAAAACGTGACAAACTTGAGGTTGGACCGATTCATGGTGATTGGCATGGCGGAAATCTGCTATTCAACGATAACAGATTGGCTGCCATACTCGACCTCGAATTTGCGGGAGATGGGTGTTACCTTGAAGATATTGCCTATGCGATATCCAACCTGTGTTTACGAACTACGACCGATACCGATAAAATGCTTCTCAGAACCAACCATTTAATCGATCAATACCAATTTTCCCGCAGTCTTTCAACATATGAATCCATGGCTTTGTACTATGCCATTGGTGTCAAGCATATAGCAACAGTTGCCTATCAACTTCATCAGCAGGATGGATTGGTTGCAGGACTGGATGCAGCTTCGTGGATGGAACGTCTCACCATTCAATGTAAGTGGTTAGAACAACAGGCACGCAAGGTTAGATTTGGTTACTGAGATACATCTTTATCAATCATTCTAATTTATGTCTATTTTTTGTTCATAATTTTCTTGACTTTTTCTAGACAATGTGGTAAATTTTCTCTGTCAGCAAATGTATGACATTGTAAAACAAGAACAACACAGGAAAAATGAATGAAAAAAATCACACTAACTCTGATACTGGGACTTGGATTAACCTTCTTGAACGTACACCACAAAGAAGCAGGGGCATACGAAGATGCAAAGACCATCGTGGAGACAGCGGTAGCGGCGGGTAGCTTTGAAACACTTGTAGCGGCAGTTCAGGCAGCGGGTTTGGTAGACATACTTGGAAGTGAAGGGCCATTCACCGTTTTCGCTCCTACAGACGAGGCTTTTGCTGCATTGCCTGAAGGGACTGTAGAAGCATTATTGAATGATATACCCAAACTCACAGCCATATTGACCTACCATGTAGCTGCTGGAAAATTGATGGCTGCTGATGTTGTTGGTTCTGATTACATTGAAACTGTTTTCGGGCAACCTGCACCAGTGCTTGTCGATGATTCAGTAACCATTGCCGGAGCGACGATAACTGCAACAGACATTGTATGCAGCAATGGTGTTATACACGTAATTGATGCGGTATTGATTCCGAAAGACATTGCCGAGGTTGCTGCTGGTACAGGTTCGTTTAACACATTACTGGCTGCTGCTGAAGCTGCCGACTTGCTTGAAGTTTTAAAATCTGGTGGCCCATTCTCAGTTTTCGCACCAACAGACGAAGCATTTGCAGCATTGCCTGAAGGTACAGTAGCCAGCCTGCTGGAGCCTGAAAACAAAGACACACTAGCACAAATCCTTACCTACCATGTTGTACCGGGTAAAATACTTGCAGCAGATGTGATAGGTGCAGGTGAAGTAGTAACTGCTGAAGGCTCAACCCTTTCCATTCATGTTGTTAAATCAGATGAAGGCGAAGTTACTGAAGTCCAAATCGGTGGCGCCAAGGTACTGCTAACCGACATTATTGCATTGAATGGCGTTATCCATGTCATCGACTCGGTTTTACTGCCTGGCGAATAACTAACCACACTTTCTCATTGCACACAGCAATCTCCCATCCCCCCTCATGCCTGGAGGCAGATTCCCCTCACCTGCCTCCAGGCTCTCTTGATTTACACGAGGGAACTGCTGCAGAAAGCATGGAAATAACGTCCATAGCCCTGATAATGTATATGATTTCCTGTATAATGTATTGTGCATGAGTAAGGATTTAAATTATTTAGTGTCTGAATACTGGATTTTAATCCGTCTGAGTAGATACAAATTCTCCAAACGGGCATAAAAATATTCAAGGGATTTTTCAAGAAAACTGCATATGCTTTTCAAGAATCAATCAGTATTTCTAAATATTATGGTGGGTCTGATTATTACAACAGATACTGCCTGGGGGCTCACTTATGAAGTCCAGATAAATGGTGAATTGAGTGAAAATGTCCGAAGCACATTGCATGATTTATCGGATAGCATAGGTGAAATGCACCGTCCTCCTGCCAGTATTGTGCATTTACGTCGTCGAATCGAAAGAGACCAAGAACGATTCCTCCGGTATTTCCATTCAAGAGGATATTATGGTGCAAATGTAACGTATGAAATTGATTCAGCTACTGAACCAATTAATATATCTTTCAAAATTACACCGGGCCCGGCATATATACTTCGCGAAGTAATTGTAAACCCGGTCACCGTCGCGGACACACGAGAATCAGCAAGGTTGCTTGAAGGTGTCGAAGACACTATTCTTACCGACGATGATGACCTGTCAGATGACTTTATTTTAGAAGATATCGAAGCAATCCCGCTTGATGAATCAGTCTTTCCCCTTACCATGCCTGGCACCACTTATTTGGGTTTGCATTTAGATCGCACCTTCATTGCCGCTGATATACGTCAAGCCCAGAATCGTTTGTTGCGTTATTTCCGTGAAAATGGATATCCATTTCCTGCTGTTACCAATCGTCAAGTTTTGGTTGACCATGCAAACCAGTCTGTATCAGTAACATTTGAGGTAGCACCGGGTGAATCAGCACGATTTGGTGAGCTGCAAATTATGGGACTCGAAGAGGTTCGAGAACAAACCGTGCGAATTCGGCTCCCCTGGGAAGAGGGGGATCGGTTCGATCAGCGCGAAATGGAAATATACCAACGCAGATTGTACGACTCGAATTTGTTTTCTACGGTACGACTTCGAACTTCCGCAGAAGAAGACTATTCAGATGTTCCGGTAACCCTGGAACTCGTCGAGCGAAAACATCGAACAGTTGCAGCCGGTTTGACCTACCGTACAGATGAAGGCGCTGGTGCTCAATTTAAATGGGAACACCGTAATTACCAGGGACGCGGGCACAGACTCGGCGTAGAATCCAACATTTCTCAGTTATTGACCAATTTAAAACTTCGTTACGATGTAGATTATTTTCGTCAGGAAGGGCAAAAAATTGGTGTAGATTTGGAAATAGCACGCGAAAACACAGATGCCTACGATGCCAATCGTTTGGCCACAAATACCTGGCTTCAACGTGAGCTAACCGAGCACATGACTGTTGGCATTGGGCTGGGACTGAGATCGAGTAATATTGAACAACGAAACATCAAAAAAACATATCATCTTTTTTCCGTTCCAACCATGGTAGCCTGGGATTATTCAGATGACAGAATGAACCCTACACATGGATTTCGTTTAACACTCCGCTTGACACCCTATGCAGACATGCGTGGAAGAGATGCGCCATTCCTGAAAAGTGAAATCGTCGGCACCCATTACTTGCCATTTGATGATGACGCCCGATGGGTACTGGCAACACGGCTACGTGTAGGGGCGATTGGTGCTGGTTCATTTAACGATGTCCCCCCCGATATACGATTTTATGCTGGGGGTGGCGGCTCTATTCGCGGTTTTGCCTACCAATCAGCCAGCCCACTGGATAACCGAGACCCCATCGGGGGGCGCTCGGTTATCGAGGCTAATATTGAGATTAGACGACAATTAAGTGATAGCCTGGGTATGGTGATGTTTCTGGATGCCGGTTCAGCACAAGAAGCCATATATCCCAATTTTTCTACTACACCCCGGTATGGCGCAGGTGTGGGTGTTCGCTACTTCTCGCCATTGGGTCCATTACGTTTTGATTTAGCGGTGCCCATAAACAAACGTACCGGTGTGGACAGTTCTTTCCAGATGTACATCAGCATTGGACAAGCATTTTAATCAACCATGATGTCACAAGGTAGATTATTTATATGACCGAAGTAAACCTGACAAACACGCCCCAGCCGATCAAACAGCATCGTGTCAAAAAAATTCTGAAATATCTTGTTATCGTTTTCATTGTATTCATGGTAACGCTGCTGCTGACAGGTGCTCTTTTGCAAACGCACACAGGCAAAAACATACTGGCACGTCAGTTAGGTAATTTATTGTCCCCTGTGATTGGATATGAAATCTACTTTGATGAAATCCGTGGATGGCTACCTTTTCAGATCATCTTACACAACATGACACTGTCTGATGAGGAAGGTCTTTGGTTTGAGTTGTCAGAACTGTATATCTCACTGTCACCAACCGAGTTATTGCGAGGAAAGGTACATATAAATCATCTTGGGATTGAAACTATTACATTGCACCGCATACCTGAAACAGAAACATCAGAACCAAAAGAAAGTTTTGAAATACCGGACATTCCACAAGTTCCACGCTGGTTGTCATTGGTAGAACTACGAATCGACACTATTCAACTTGGTCACAATGTTATGAATTCGATAGGCATGAATGAAGAATCGTTCGATGAGACAGTGCGGTTTTCACTTTCAGGATATTTGAATCAACTCGACAGAAATTCGAATTGGGATGCACTGCTGAACCTGGAAAGACTGGATCACGAAACAACACATCTGAAAATGCGTGCGGGTATGCCGGAAGAAACCTTGTTGCTGGACCTGGAATTATACGACGCGGCCATATTGCCATCAATATTGAACATAAGCGAACCTGTATTACTTACATTGAATGGTGAAGGCAGCGGACATAATTGGGATGGCATTACATCATTGCGTCTGGGTGATACCCCGCTCGTCGAGGGAGATATTTCTCTTTCGTTGCTATCAAGCTTGGATTTTGATATTGAACTCCAAGCTTATCTGGAAAATGATCTTTTTCCAGAAGTACTCCCCGAGCATCTGGGGAACCAGGTTTCATTAAAACTCAAGGGTAACCTGAATGAAGACCTTCACCTATATTTAGAACAAGCAGAGCTGGTGACAGACCAGGCAACAGTTATTGCACAAGGTGAAATCAACTTGAATGAAAAGATGTTCAATACCCAAATCAAGTTAACACACCAAGACCTTCAGCCCTACTTGGCAGGCATAGAGTCGCAAACAGAGGTAAGCACATTCCCATTAGATGTTTCAATAGTAACATCAGGCCCATTAGAATTATTGGATGTTAATATTTCTTCGTTTCTCTCGGGCGATGAACTGCTTACAGGAAATCTGAATTTACAGTTATCCGACAGCATATCACTTTCAGGTCTCCTTCACGCGTATCCAGCTCATGGCCTGCTCCCGGATGACATTTATAATTTCCTAGAAGACGGTATTGCACTCCAACTCGCACTCACTTACGACACAGAAGGTAACATTGATGTCAGCCAGCTCTTTCTGGAAGGTGCCGGATTACATTTGAACGTCAATGGTGAATTACACACAAGGCAACCACAGGCTGACCTCCATCTTGAAGCCCGCGTGGATGATGCTCACCCATATGGCATTCTACTGGGGTTACCCCTTGCAGGCGCTCTGAATGTACAAGGTCTGCTGGTTGGTGATGACAACGGCAGTCGATTCAACCTCAATATGCATGGTAATGAACTTGCATTCGATACGAACAGAATACAGAAAATCGAATTTTCAATTGAAGGTAAGACTGGTGCCTGGCCTGATACTCTGCTCGATCAATGGGAAATTTCAACCAAGGGAGATATTCAAGGCATACAGGTCGCGGATATAGATTTCTCGGACATGACGGTACAAGCGATGTTCCAGGGTGAAGGCACTACTACCATTCAAGTGGATACATTTACATTGACGGACGGCAACCTTGAAATAACCTCTCAAGGAAGCTGGAGTGCGGGTGATGAAACTGCACTCCTTGAGACCACAATGGTCATTGCTGATATTACCCCCTGGAGTCAATTAATTGGTCAGGATGTCCATGGTGGCCTTCACATGCAAACCACAACAACATCGAATGCCGACACCTTGGCCCGGATGGACATCAACCTGGAAACCACAGAGATATACGGTTTGCCCACCTCGGTTTCGGAAATTATCGGTGTTACGCCAACGTTAAACGCCCAGTTGCAATTTCATGAAGGCATATTGACATTGGGCAGTATAGTTACTGAGTTGGCACAAGGCCGTATTTTACTATCTGGCCAGATAAATACGGATGACGAACAACTCGCAATACGTACAGAATTAATTTTTCCCGAATTGAATATAGTAATGGATTCCAATGACTATGTTCGTGGTCGATTGGATGGCAGGCTGGAATTGAATGGAGATTTTAATGCTCTGGCGGTATCAGGCACCATAAATGCACAAAATTTCGGAATGAATGCCTTTCATGCAGACAACCTTGCTTTGCAGGTAGCCATGGAGGGATTACCTGGCCAGTTACATGGCCGTCTCCAGTGCGAAATTTCAACACAAGAAGTACCTCTTGTTCTTGATGCAAGGTTGGAATCATCACTTCCAGAAATACATGTACCTTATTTAAGTATCCAAGCCCCGGATAATTACATAGAAGGTTCGTTACGATGGAATATAGAATCTCGACAAGGAAACGCGCAACTGGATGTTACTATGGAACACCTCTCTGTATTCGAAGCGTTTACTGATTTCCAGTTGGAAGGATCAATCACTGGCAACATCGCCATGCAGGCAACAGAACGCACTTCATCACTGGATGGCACGTTTGAATTGAAAGATTTGACGACACCTTGGGTAGCAGCAGAAAACACAACTGCAATGGTACGTGCTACCGATTTATTTAATGAACCAGAAGGTGATCTTCTTATTCAGGCAGGTGCAATTCAAATCAACGACATGTACTGGAGCAATGTAGAATTTAAAGCCGATGGCAATCATGAAAGCGTTCAATTCGCAACATCGGGTGAAGGAAAATATCAGACTCTGGTACCACATCGCTTATACGGAACTGGACAGCTACAACTGAGCGAAGGTATCTCAGCGGTACTGCATGAATTTGAATTCTCATTTGACGATAAACAATATTACCTGGAAACTCCCCTTGATTTGAAGGTCTTTAATGGCGAAATACTATTGAAGCCATTGAACATGCATCTCGGCGGCGGTACCCTTGCTGCACGATTTTTACAAACGCCGGACAGCATCGATGTTGACGTTACCTTACGAGATTTACCCTTGAGCCTGATACAATCATTCGGATTGACACCTATGAAAGGACAGGTACAGGCCCGATTACAAGTAATGGGTACACCTCAAAACCCCCAGGCAATTTTTTCACTTGATATAGAATCATTGCAATTGACCGATGACGATGTGAACGCACCACCACTTGATTTGCATCTGAAGACACGACTGGCTGAATCACTACTGTCTGGTACTGTTACAGGAAATGCGCCAGAATCTTTAACTCTTACTGGCCAGTTTAATATCCCGTTCAACATTTCACTTGCTCCTTTCAATTTTACGATACCAACAGATTCCCGAATTGATGGGCGTTTAGATTCAGAAATTGATTTGGCATCAATTCCCTTAATGGCAGGCATTGAAGACCATGTATTGGCAGGTACAACACAGATTTGGGCAACTGTCAGTGGTTTTACAGAAAATCCGCTAGTTCAAGGTGAAATCATTCTGTCTGATGGCAGGTATGAAAACATTGAAGCAGGTACCATTTTAGAAGCAATTAATCTGCTGGTAGAAGCTAAGCCAAATAAAATTGAGCTGACACGTTTCTCAGCAGAAGACGGAGTTGGTGGGAGTCTTCAAGGTCATGGTGAATTCAATATACAACCTGAAGCCGATTTTCCATTTACTATCAATATTGACCTCAGCAGAGCACGTTTAATACATCGTGATGATGTCAGTTCTCATGCTGATGGAAATGTTCTTATTGCAGGCTCAACGCAAGAAATCAATGTCACTGGTGACTTGACTATTGGTCCGGCAGACATTACCTTACCGGAACGGTTACCCCCAAGAGAAATGGTTGTGGTTGAGGTAAAAGAAATTAATCGTCCGGATGATTGGGCACCTGCAACAGGACACACAGATACTACACAACCATTCGGGCCGAAAATCAACCTTGATATTCGCACACAGATACCAAACCGTGTCTTTGTGCGCGGGCCAGGTCTCGACTCAGAATGGAATGGTCATTTGCACATACTAGGAAGCGGGGACGATCCCAGAATTCAAGGGCAATTGAATGTGATGCGCGGACAACTCGATTTCCTCGGACGCCGTTTCATGTTTGCCGAGAGTATCATCACATTTGACGCTTCAACACCGCCATCACCCTTCCTCAATGTCACAGCCACGGCAGATGCTGGTGACGTAGTCGCCAGGCTACGCATGACGGGGCCATTCGATACACTACAACTGGACCTGGAATCGGAACCATTTCTACCCCAGGATGAAATTCTGGCCCGGGTAATGTTTGGGCGTAATCTGTCCGACATCACACCGATGCAGGCTGTGCAATTGGCACGATATGCATCTATGTTCCGGGGCAATGTCGGTGGATTAGGTCTCTTGTCAGCGGGAAGTGGGCGCATGCCCGGGTTGGACCGGTTTGATTTTCGACGAGGTGCTACAGCAGAAGAATCTGCCGTAGGCCTGGGCAAGTACTTGAGTGAAGAAGTGTATTTTGAGTTTGAACAAGGACTCACCCCCGAAAGTACAAAGGCCAAAGTCAACGTAGATCTAAGCCCGCAAATCAAGCTGGAAGGTGAGGTCTCGGCTGGCGCACGCAGTGGTATCGGCATTTTCTGGAAACGCGATTATTAGTGTCATCACATGAAGTCGTTAATGACAAATAATAAAAAAATCAGCTATCATTCTCAATTTGCTGAATACCTTCCTGTAATGAGTTGATGACGACATCAATGCTGTTTTCGGTTACCTTTCGAAATATGACCTCATATTCTCCAAATCGATAACGAATTTCATCCGGCGAACCCAGGTAAGGTTCATATATTTGAACAGCTTCAGGAGATGCAAAATTATCCGTCACTACCAGCGTACCTTTTCCACGGGATTCAATACGCGTACCACCTTCCCAGTCTGCAAGACCGCTTTTTTGGGCAAGCGGTCCCCAAGCAACACAGACAGCACCTTGTTCCAGACTTAGCTCAATGGCAGCAAGGGTTTCCACGCTCACCTGTTTACCAGTCAGAAACAACAAGGGTATTTCTTTTAACAGATCGTATCCGGCAAGATGATCATACACAACAACCCCATTCAACGGGACAAAAAAGGTATGTTCCAATGCGACATCATCTGTCAGATACGATGGTGTAACATCGGTATGATACCGGGGATCGTTGGTTGGATGTGGCACAGAGCCTTTAAACCAGGCCAGCCCATCGTCCCCCATGATACCGTGGGTCAACACATTCCATAACCGAAGCCAGGCTTGTGTATCAGCATCAGGAGCCAAGTTACTTGAGCCATACAGCTTGTTGACACCCCAGGAGGATTGCCCGAAATCACCATCTTCAAATCGAATTATCGCGATATTCGGTTTTACATCGCGAAAGCTCCAGGGCCGTGGATGGCCTGGAACATACTCTCGGCAGAATCGTTTGAGCATTTCTCCATGAGGTGTAAGCTGGTAACGTTCTGGGGTAATCTGATTCATGAGTGAAAACGGTGTTCCCTGTCGCCCCGCAGGTATCAGGTTATACCCCGCTCCCTCCAGGTATACCAGGTCCACACCCAACCAATAGGCAAGTAACAGGTTGCTCCAGACTTCTTCTACCGGGTGCCCCGGAACCAGGTAGAAATACCACAAATCAACATCAACCCACAGGTCACGTTGATATTGCCTGGCAGCTCCCATCCCAATTGCCAGGCTCACAGATGAGTAAAATTCTTTCTGTATCTTTGGACATGGTGTAAAACCCGCACGCGCAGCCAGGTGCAGAAATTCAGGAAAAACATGCGTCGCAGTCACCCTTGGCACACCTAGTTGGACAAACTTGTCATGTAATTTTTTGTAACCTGTAAGCGTCGCTTCATAGGCTTGCTCGAGCTTAGTGAATTCAGCGGGATCAGCAAGCATGATCTCTTCAGTAACTGGCGCGAATTCGGGACTCATCAATCGGATATGGGCCAACTCGTCAAAAAGTATACCTTCAAAACGCTCCGCATATGTTTCCACAGAAGCAACCACGGTTTCCGGCAAGGGATCACGGTGGTGACACGCGATAGAAAAATCGAGGTCCAGTCGTTCAGCCAACGCCATCATCTCCGCGTTGATTTCAGTCTCTGGAGGCTCTAACTCAGGCACGTTGCTCACATAATAATTGATGTATCCGATGCCCATATCACGAAGTGCATTTTCAACTGCCGGTGTTACCGGTATTTGAGATGGAAGTTCTATGCCAATACGAAATCCTGGTAGTACCTCAGCGAAAGCTGGATACGTTATCGAAAAACACATGACATATATGATCAAAACCGTCTTCGAGGCCATCCTGTTTCCTTCAGTACGCGCTGTTACTGCAACATAAATGCCTGATTCAGAATCAGTCTATATTTCAGTCGCCAAGCATGTAATCCAATAATTACTTAAGCGTTTCCGATAACCAAGCGCAGTTAATCACTTTTTCTACGAGGTCCAACGGTACATAAAAATAATGATTTGAGGATTCAAAACCCATTCTGGAGTCTCGACGTTGAATCCGGTATAACTCCGTAGCCTGAGTAATCTCGGATTCCAGAACGGATTGCAGTGTTTCGCGTGCAGATGTTGCTGCTTCCGTGTCGTCTTCTACTTCAGCGTTGCGCAGTGCGTCACGCGTCTGAATGAACTTTGCCTGCAAGGAGGCACTCGTGAAATGCAGTGCAACTGCCTGCATGACATTCAACTCCATCTCCAATGCTTCTAAGTTGGTATCTGAGTCAGCATGTGAATCAACTTCTTTTCGCAGCTTTAATGAAGCTTCAGAAAACGCAGTTCCCATATCATGAAATAACGAAATAAAAACTTCTACCGGATAGGCGCCACGCCATCTGGGAAGATCATCATAAGGAAAACAGACCATCGTCGCGGAATAGCCCGTGGGCTCACCGTGCAGCAAATTTGCCGGCCCCATCTGTTGCGGTCCGTTATAAATCAAGCTGTTGTCATAGGGATAATTACTGAACGCGGCACTGCATGTCTTCCAGGCATCCACGACAAATGGCGCTACCGCGCTGCCATATCGGTGCTGGGCAACTTGTAACATGGCCTCCTCGGGAGAAAGATTATCGTCTGAACCCAGCGCGGCAAACACTTCCAGATTCGGAGCGGGATAGCCCCCCAGTGTCCAGGACAACATCAACCCGTCGATGTCTGCCTCTCGCAGGTTGGCTGCGTGTTGCGCGGCATTCTCCACCGCAGGAATGTAGGGTACAGTTGACAATTCCCAGGTGTTGTTGGCCTGCACCTTCGCGGTTGTGCGCAGCCCCCGATCTCGGGCAAGCTGCCAGTGTCTTGTAGCACGAGGCCCCGGGCCAATTGTTGATAGCGAATATTCTCCGACGACGTTCGGAATACCCCCACGTTCAATGGGCATACTCCATTCACTTACACTTTGCAATGTAGCAGACTCCGGCAAATGCGCGATCACATCTGCGGACCATTCATCCAGCCAACCCCAGTCCCAGGCTATGAGACGTGTCGCGGTACCGGCTTCCGCGATACCTTCAGTAATAAGCCGGTTGACTCCTGCAATCACACGGCCCGGTCCGGCCTCAGCGCAGCGGGAACATTCCCCACCCCGGTAATGCGACCAGCAATTGGTAGGATTCTCTGAAGCGGTGATGGTGAAGATGCCTGCCAGATCAGGCGCTGCTTCGCACAACATGCGTACGCCATTGCGGATATATTCCTGAACACCAGGTGATTCCGTACACATGGACGCATAACCGCCCACGCTGATTCCTCTGAGGTCGGGATGCTCCTCGAAAAAAGCATTCGGCATGGTGCGGGGCTCGTTCAAATACAGATATATGCCGATACCATGACGCTTGGCGCGCGCAATCAATTTGTTGAGATTCTGAAGCCGGGTTTCCCAGTAGGTGCTCAACGATTCGTCCCAGGGAAATGGTGTAAGGGTATATAAAATTCCTTGCAGCCAAACACCATCGACACCCGACGCAGCCAGGCGTGCCAGGTATCCGTCAGGAAAGGGGTCCTGCTCAATTTCTAATAACGGATCACCATACAAGGCAAAGTAGGAGTACGCGAATCGTGGAGAAAATCTACTCTCTCGGACAGCATCTACATCTGTTTCAAATGGCTGTGATAATGCTGCAACAAAGCCGAAAAGCGGGTCTTCTGCCTCCAGTTCTGTCAGGGGAGAAACCAGTTGTGCAATTTCTCTGGCACGCGCAATTGCTTCTGCATCCGGCTCAGTATATTTCAGCGGTTCACAGTCAGGTTTCAGATTCCCTAATTTGATAAACAGAAAGTCGTCTTCCCGCAACATAAACTCCAGGTGCTCTGGTGTCCAATCCAACAGCGTACACAATTGATCGTACGGTAGCAGGTGCCAGTTACGGCGTATGATGGTGATGTAAGAACGCAGCCATTGGTCTTCTGATATAGCTGGCGGACCCGACAACCCCATGCCATGTCCCAGGCTGCGAATCTGCTCTGGTTCTGCGTCCACTACGGCTGCCATGCGTTCCAGGGGTACCAATTCCCAATTTCGCCAGACAAATGCATGTAGTCGATTCGGAAAATGTGGCACTTCTACCGGTGTGGGGGCTGGGCCCATCATATGCTCTAACTGACCCATTAACATAACACTTATAAGCGCGGTAAGCATGTGCAAGTTTCCTTATTTAATACTAATGCATTTAAACAATATTAACCATACTGGCTTAATGGTCTTCAGGGTCCCATTCCAGCACATAAACGGTCTGGGGTGGCAGGTCGGTCAGGGTCTCGCCATCCCCTTGACCAACACGAATCACAAAGGCATGCAGGACACCCTGATCACGCCATACGGCTTTGTCAAAATTAGGTTCCCATTGATACACTGACTCACGGGTCAAATCCACAAAGCGCCAATCAGGAGAGGCCAGGTCATCACAAATGGCAACCGTAACCTGTCCCCCACGTTCCTCATCTCGATACAACATATACGCAACGTCCCCCTCCGGGGTAGAACGCACCATCAGCTCCGGTCGTGAAATCGGTATAAGCTTTGCCCCACCGCCACTCAGTGTGAAAGCATGGGTACGTTCACCCACCTGCGAGACCTTCCAGTCATGGCCATTATGATATACCAGATGCAACTGCGGCACTTCCGTGCCTTCTGGTCGCCAGTATGAAGCGATATAAGGTCGTCCCCGGGAGTCTGTTGCCATCGAAGTCTGATTAATCAATTCGTGGTCTTGTGGAATATACGCGGCATATTCCGCTGTCGCTGCTGTGATCGGAAGTTCATAAGCTTCACCCGAGCTTTTCATCCAGGTTTCACCACCATCCAAAGATCGGGCATAACACAAATCATGGTTGGTTTGGACACCTCCTGTTTCCCGCCAATTCCACGACAGATGGATGACATCCTCCGCGTCAATAGCAACCTGCCAATAACCATTACGTTCTCCCTCACCTCCCACCAGATTGGAATGCACCTGACGCCAGGTACGGGTATCGGTGTCGTAATGATTCAGTACGATGTCGCCACGGCCTGAACCTCCATCACGGTAAAAGAACAGGAGGTTGCCATCGGATAGATTGTAGAACTCCGGATAGGTAACCGCGCTCTCCCGTTGCCCGGTCATGGAAATCATCTCACCGAATTTCAGACTTCCTGGTTCCTGACTACGCGCATAACGCAGAGGATGCCCATGATGATCCCAGGACAGGTGCAGATAGCCATCGCCATCAACTGCAATACAGATAGCATTGTGTGCGTCCCTGACGTTCCCTGTAAATGCAGTAACTTCTTGCTCCCAGACATTGTCTCCCAGGGTGCGGCTTGCAACAACCACTTGTTCATCTTCATTGTAATAGGTCAGATATTGCTTACCGGCATGTGAGGTGATGGCGTTATGTCGAAAAATAACCGCATTAACACTGTTGCGTGCCCAAGCCGTACCAACCGGAATCAACCTGGCCCCAGAAGTTGCAGTCAGTTCTACTGGACCGTCTGACTCCGCTGTAAACCCGACACAGGGTAGCAGGCTAAACACCAACAGCAGGCAAAATATGAACCGTGCAACAAGCAACCTGCTAACAACTCGCATTATATTTCTCCCTTGCATTACATTTATAATTTTAAGTTTCAAAACCAATATAGTGAATTGTCCTATAAACAGCGGCGGCAAATGGACTCATGAAACAATACTCTAGCAACGCTTCCGCAAAGTCTTAGTATTCTATACAAAAAACTATAACTTAGTAAATATATAGGTACCTTTCTGAGTCAGCACAACGCCAGATGCGGGTTGCTCGTTTTCCTGCACCCAGCCCTCGGGAAATTCCAGATGTAATTCATACGCCGGATCATTTTTCAGATCCAGCACAACAGAACTGTTACTGGCTGTAACATCCATCACAACACTTCGGTATCGCAAATCATGAATTTGCATCTCAGGTGACTGTGAAGGCAATGCCGGGTTAATATACAACGCTTCTGGTTTCGGATTCAGACCAACAAATCCATACACCACGATGGACGGTATCAGGCTGCTTTCAAAAAATTCCGCGTCAACGCCAATGCCGCCCGCCGTGCCACCGCCCTGCAAGGTTGTGCCCTGCTTCCCATCTGCGTAATAAGCGCGATAACCGCCCGCCGCGTGTACTTCGTTCTCCCATGCGACAATAGCTTGCAAGCGTTCCCAGGCATTGTCTGCGCCCAGAACTTGCAAGCGAGCCCACAGATCATAAAACGCAAAACCCAGCACAGCACCGCCATCCTGTATCTGTCCACCCCACTCGATATGCTCAGGAAATATCCAACCCTGACCATACCATTCAAGGTTGCGTTTGGTCGTAGCCCTGGGGCCGAATTTCCAGTGATAGATATCTTCCCCGGTTGAAGTATCGCCCTCTACGATGCGATCACCATCCAACCATTCCATGATGGAAATCGCGTTCTCTTTGTTCACGATGCCATACCAGATTGCATCGAGGTTCAGGAAAGTGTATCCGTAGTCGTACTTTGTTCCTTCTACATCAATACTCGCGTAAAAACGTCCGGTTTCATCGTTCCAGAACAGATCATTGGCAGTTTGCTTCACATCGGCAGCATGTTTCCGGAGAAATTCTGGGTCCATGGCCAGGGCACCTTCAGGAACATTCCAACCCGGGTTCTCTCGTATTGCCTCTTCCAGATCGGCCATGACCAATGTCGCCCGGTAATACTGGTACGTAGCATAAAAATCATCCCAGCCAAAGGGCATCAGGTCCCAATAATTGTTGCCGATACCCCGACCACCATATACCGTCAAATTGTCTTCTTCATCTTTAACCCAACCCGGTAGTCCTTCATGCCCAGGCCAGATATTGCGTATATGATTCAATTCCAGACCACCCATAACCGTTTGCTGGTGCTTCAAAGCAATTCGCATTTTGTTGATTTGCTCACGCAAAAACGCGAGGTCGCCCGTCCAGTTAAAATAGTAATCACTCGCCATGATATAGATGGGATTATTGATGGTATGGCGGGTATCGTACACCGTGAAGAAAGAATCGATGTCCAGGGTAACCTCCGACTCGCCTGGTGCCAGATTGATCCGCATACGCTTAATTACCCCTTCCCATTTCGGATGGGAGTGCATGGTGAGTATCGAATGGTAAAGGTCTTCAGGCGACAAGGGGGTCTGTTCAGGGTACAGATACACCCGGCGGTCTTCTCCATAGGCATCATCGCCTTCCCGCAACCATTCCAGATAAGGCGCCCGATAGTCGACCGGCACACCAGAACGCGTCCATCGCAATTGAAGGAATGGCGCATGCTGTGCTTCAATCGTCATGTCTTCAGGAGTATATATTGTCGGAGATGCTGCTGTCGCTACCACACGCCAATGCCTGTCTACAATCCCTTCTGAACGGGCATTATCGACTTCCCAGGAGTTGGCTGCTGTTTCACCAAAGTATTTCTCACGACCCCAGGCCCGCACATGATCACCACCCCAGCCATGCAGGTCCTCTTTGTGTTGAAAGTGCCACCCGGCGGCCTTGCCCAGCAGTCTGTCTGGACCATAATCGGCCTGGGTCCATAAAGGAAATGGCCAGCCGTGATCGTGCGCATGTGAGAAATGCTGGTGGGTAAACACTGCACCTTCGCTGTCCATCTCAATATCTAACAGATTCGACCGGTGTACTTCCTGAATATTGCGCTCTTCACCTCGAGGTATCGCTTTGTTCAACCACATATCGGACGTCAGGCAGTATTCTTTGTTAAACAGCACCTCCGGATTCCCCAGCCGATGATGGAAATGGTACCAGAGATAATCGTTCATCACCTTGGCAGTCTCATCATTCCCTTTGAAACTGAAGGAAGTAAACCCTACCGGTGCCTCTGGTGTTGCCACCTGTGCTTCCACAAAAAGTCCCCCCATAATCAGTAAGTATCCTGTTAACAGTACTGTGTTGAATCTCCACTGGTGACTATATCCCCGCATAATATCTCCTTTATTGCTTTTTTGCCCAAAGACTCCATGATCAGGGAGATTCTACAGGGCAACAACGTATAAATACCACTATTTGCATTCTTTCTACCAATACACCAAACGTAGTTAAATACAAAATTACCAGATACTTAAATTCTATAATTATTATATTTCGCATTACAATGACAATTAAAAATCATATTAAACAGTAATTACTAATTTTATCTTTTACTTTGTATTGACATAAGATAAAAATTGGTTTAGAATGTATTATATGATTTTCATTTATATTAATAAATTATTGTATCAAGTAAAAAGCGTGTTTATGTTATGGCAGATAATCGGTAGAGGCATAGGCACCTTTGAGAGGAGGTAATAAGCGGACGGCAACCCGCACGATAACTGGCATTGTTCTATTTTTACCAAATTTTTTAACGTATTAAAACAGGAGAGTTAGTATGAAAAGCCATCGTAAGGGATTTACCCTGATTGAACTGCTGGTGGTTATCGCCATCATCGGTATCCTGGCGGCTATCTTGTTGCCGGCTCTTGCCCGTGCACGAGAAGCGGCCCGTCGCGCATCCTGCGCAAACAACCTCAAGCAGTGGGGACTCATCTTCAAAATGTACAACGGTGAAAACCGGGGTCGCATGCCCAGTTTGTCCAGAACCACTTGGGCCATTAATTATGAATCCAAGCAGTTGTATCCGGATTATTGGAATGACTTTAATATTTCTATTTGTCCTTCCGATTCCGGTGCCATTGACTCATTGGCTGCCGGGCGTATGCCAGCAGGCGATGCCAAGGATGTCTGGGAACGGGTGCAGGAAGGCGCCAGTTCTGGACTTAGGGCCGACATGGAGTGCCTGTACTATATCGCTTCACTGCCCCGCTCGTACATTTATTCAGGCTATGTGGTACAAAACTGGCCAGGCATGCAAGCTATTGAGTATGCAATGACTTCTTGGTATTTTGTTGAACGATTAAAGTTGCCTAGTATAAATGATGCAGATTTAAATGTTGTTGGTACAGCCTGTAACCCACCAACAAATAGTGTCGTAGTAACACCACCAATGACTGGCAGTATCAGTGCCGTTGGTGAAGGTGAGTGGACCACCCGCTTCGGCTACCCATGTTTGGGTATAGGAAACCACGGCAGTGACGGCACACCATGCACCACCCTGTTCCAGTTGGCGGAAGGTGTAGAGCGTTTCTTCATCACCGACATCAACAATCCCGGCGCGGCCGCCAGTGCCCAGAGTGAAGTCGCCATCATGTGGGACGCCGTATCTGGTAACCCCCCGGCACCTGGATATGCAGGAGGCCACCCAGACTTAGCACCATCTGCGTTGAACTTCAACCACGTACCGGGTGGTGGTAATGTGTTGTTCCTGGATGGTCACGTTGAATTCATGCGCTATCCAAGAGAATCCACCCCATTCGGTCAACCACCCAACGGCAAGTTCCCCTACAGCACCGACCTTATTCATGGCTGGCAGGCGAACTCTCACGGTTCTGGTTGATCAGTTGAATCGTTGTAATGCTTTCAGCATCTGCTGATAGCTGAGCAGTAAATGAAACATGCCTGTCTTCTGGGGTAACTTACCAGGAGACAGGCTTTATTTTTAAAAATTCATGATTTTTGATGCATGTAATATGCCACTGCACTTGCTTAAAGAAATGCGTTATTACACCTTCAATAACATTTGGGTCATGCTTTACAGTCCGGCTATGTTTCTTCCCGAATTTCTTTCAAAACCTTTAGTTTAGCTTCAATCAATTGCGGGTGGTTTAGATTCAGCAAATTGCGCAATTGGTGTGCTAACCCGTCTTCATGGCCACTCAGAGTACCATCACTATAAAATATACGCCAAACCTCTTCAATAATCGCTATCTTTTCAGGTGGCGAATAGGCTTTGTTTATTGTGTTTGTAAACCGCCAGAGGTCTGTACTGGCTTCCCGAGCAGCAAGTGCCTCCGTGAGAAGTTCTTCTGCCGCTACCGAATCCAACTGAAAACGTTTGGCTATGGTATCCAACACATGTCGACGTTCTGTCTCGGTAAAGGTTGTATCTGCCCGGGCAGCCTCCAGCAACACGACACACGTTGCCAAAGCAACCTTTTCTTTGTCATGTCGTGTATCTTCTGATTCGTTTTTTGGGAACAGTAACTCTGCAAACCGCCGCAAAACCAACGCTACTTATTCCTTTCAATTATTGATAGTCCCAATATACCAAGCACCGATATCCAAGATGTAAGGCTTGCATCCAGACCATCAATAAGATTCATCTTCTATATAATCAGCAGCTTCTTGCTCGTCAAGCCTATTTTGCAAGACCAGTATAATTTCATTGCCTTCGATTCTGAATGTATCTATACTTTGCTGGAATCGTTGAAAATCGGGATTATCTTCTAATCCTTCCAACAGGTTTTGTTTTCTAAATTCACTGAGGAAGAAATCGGGTAGATCTTCATTTTTCATTTCAATATTTTCTGCATACATTTCAAGTCGACCACCCACAATATCAACCCGCAATGTAGCCGACCCATTCATATATCGCCCATCCAAGGCACCAATGGGCATCACTTCTGACAGGGGTAAACTCATGTCACCTCGAATAGTTCCGTCTTCAATGGTAACGTAAAAATACTTGCCAAATTCAGCCATATCACTACCTTCAGGCAGATTCTGGATATAAGCATTTATCTCCCGATCAGACAGCCGCAATGTTGCCACCTCACCCGGGGTTTCGAAAGCTGCCTCAAAGGCTGCGATACGATCTTCCAATGCCTGCTGTTCTTGAGGCGGCAAGGAAACCATCGGCAAATCCATAGGTTCGGAATCAAGATACCGATCGGCCAGCCGTCCTACTGCGGTATAAACTACAACAACCCCAACAATGACAAGCACTCCTAATACAATGGTTACGCCAAGGCAACTCTTCAGGCAGGGGCCACCGCACCCACTCCGCTTTGCAGGTACTCCAGGTTCATAGATGGTCTGATTGGACATTGTTATATTTCCTTCCAACAAAGCATAACAATAACATTAGAAAACATCAAGACATTAAAGGTAAATGAATCCGCATCCAATGACGGGAAATTTTGAAACGTAGGATAGCTAATTTAACCAGTGTACATCAAATAATACGAAAACATGCGTGAAGGTTGCGGCTACTGCCAAATCAGCTGTATTTACATGAGGGCATCCACATAATCATCGGGAAATGCGTCCCGGATAATTAAGATATCATTGAGATTTTCGAAAAAAACATCGACCAAATCGGGATCAAAATGTCTCCCTCGCTCTTCACAAAACAGTTCAAGGATTCTATCCAAATCCCAAGCTTTTTTATACGAACGTTCAACACCCAAGGCATCAAATACATCGGCAATACCGGTAATACGCCCAAATATATGTATTGCCTTGCCACTAAGCCCCAATGGATATCCAGTACCATTGAACTTTTCATGGTGTTGCTGTGCAATAATTGCCGCAGATTGTAGCACCTGCCCTTTGGTAACTTTCAGCATGTCATACCCAATTTGTGCATGCGTCTTGATAATCTCGAATTCTTGAACAGTCAATTTACCAGGTTTGTTCAATATTGCATCTGGAATTCCAACCTTACCCACATCATGCAATGGTGCCGCCAAGCGAAGTACTTCCGCTTCATTTACACTCAACCCCACCTTCAGTCCAATCACCTTGCAATACTCTGCAACCCGTTTCACATGATTACCCGTTTCACGGGACCGTGTTTCTACAATTTCGCCTAGTGTAAACACTATTTCCCGTTGGGCATCTTCCATATCACGTAGTAACCGGACATTCTCTAGCGCTGCTGCGGCGTGGTTTGCGACGATACTTAAAATTTTCAGGTCGCCATCAGAAAAAGGTTTTCCATTTCGCTTATTGGAAACATTCAATACTGCGACTACCCGCGGCTGAACAAGTCCCAAGCGGATGGCTTCACTCTCGAGGGGTGAGCATTTGCGCTCCAGAGGTACAGAAACAAACGACATGTCATGAGGAAGGTCGCGGTTCAATGTTTGAATGTTGGCTTTTACACCGTTCTCCGAAACCAATATCGGCTGGACATTCCTGGCCACCCACCCGGATACACTGCCCCCAATGTCTACCACGGCGCGTGTAGCACTCTCCGGCAGACCACTGCTACGCACCACCTCCAGGTATTTGCCATCCGCAGAGACCAGCATCAGTGAGCCACGGGTAGCATCTACCCGTTCAAGTGCTGCGTCCAACACATAGTCCAGCAACGTTTCTTCATCTCGAAATGAAGCAATTTTCTCACTAATATTAAACAGCTCGGTTATTTCGCGAAGCCGGGCTATTTCATTGGTCATTTGTGAACGTTCAAGTGCATTATGTACAGCCATCTTAATCTCACTCAGATTAAAAGGCTTCAATACATAATCATAAGCCCCTTCTTTCACAGCAGCACGTGCCGTGTCCAGGGTGCCAAATCCAGTCATAACAATGGACACCAAGTCCGGCTTCATCAGGTGTGCTTCATGAATCAGAGCGATCCCATCCATTTCCGGCATCATGAGATCGGTGAACAATAGCGAAAACTCCATATCACCTTGGAGTTTCTCAATCGCTTCCACTCCGTTTCCAGCTACATCAACGGTATAACCTTCATCAGATAAAATACTGGAAAGCAGTTCACGTATAACGACTTCGTCGTCAACAACAAGAATACGGCATTTGTTTGCCATCAAATTGCACTACCTCCAAAAAAAACCTGTTCATGCTCAACTCTAACATATTTATTGCATTTTGTCATGTTTTTTTGGTGTCCAGTTTGGTGTAAGTCGTTCCCGAGCATTCTGTAAAGCCTGGAGCACCTGCGATGGTGCCGTTCCACCTATGTGATTTCGTCGTGAAACCAATGTTTCCGGTTCCAAAAATGCATGGATATCTTCTTCGAACTTCGGGCTGAAACGCTGGTATTCTTCCAGGGATAATGCTGGCAAGGTTGTTTCTGTTGCAAGACAATGTCGAACAATCCGTCCAACAATGCCGTGTGCTTCACGAAAGGGAACTCCCTTCGTAACCAGATAATCTGCCAAGTCTGTTGCTTCCATGAATCCTGCACGCGTGGCGTCAGCCATCACCTCCCGGTTGAAAGTTATAGCCGGAATCATTCGACCATAGACTTCCAGGCACAACTGCGTTGTGTCGCTCGCATCGAAAAGTGGCTCTTTATCTTCCTGCAAGTCTCGGTTATACGTCATTGGCAACCCCTTCATCAGCACTAAAAGCGCAGTCAGGTCACCATATACCCTGCCTGTCTTACCACGAACCAACTCGGCTACATCGGGGTTCTTTTTTTGGGGCATAATACTGGAACCAGTTGTAAATGCATCGCCAATTTCTATGAAACCGAATTGCGGACAGGACCAGAGAATCAACTCCTCACTGAAACGTGACAGATGCATCATCACCAAGGCACAATCCGAAACAAACTCTACGAGGTGGTCACGGTCACTTACAGCATCCATACTATTTCGGGTTACCCCGTCAAATTCAAGGATTTCTGCAACCAAGTTACGGTCAATCGGGTATGGTGTACCCGCCAAAGCTGCTGAGCCCAAGGGCAAGATGTTCACACGATTTCGCAATTCACTAAACCGTGCCGCATCACGTTGAAACATTTCCGTATAGGCCAGTAAATGGTGTGCTAAAAGTACAGGTTGTGCAGGTTGTAGATGGGTGTAACCCGGTAAAATAACATCCAGATGCTCCTCCGAGCATTCAATTAACACCAACTGTAAATGACCCAGCAATAAGAGGATGGTATCGATTTGATCACGCATCCAAAGCCGAATGTCTGTTGCAATCTGATCATTACGGCTTCGACCGGTATGCAGTCTTTTTCCCGCATCACCAATTTTCTCCACCAATGCCGCTTCAATGTTCGTGTGAACATCTTCAAGCGCAGGATTCCACTTCAATAAACCAGAAGCTATGTCTTCCAGGACAGAAGCCAGACCAACACAGATTTTATCGGCATCTTCCTCAGATATAATACCGCATTTGCCCAACATCTGGGCATGTGCCAGACTACCCTGGATATCCCAAGTCGCTAACCTTGCATCAAACGAAACCGATTCACCCAGCGTTTCAACAAGCGAGTCTGTGGCTCCTTCAAACCGGCCACCCCACAATTTGCTCATTCCAACCCCTTCTAGAAACCCAGCATAAGTCCATTTTGTACAAATAATAATAAATGTATAAATTCTATTTAGATATCTTCATGCAACAAATACACGACGTATAGCGATAGTTGCACTATAGCAGAACTCTGAGATGATATTAACAATGCCTAAAAGATAACTTTTTGTTCATACTTGAATGATACCTTATTTTGGCACAACTTTGCTAAATCATACCAGAGAATCAAAAAAATAATGATGGATTATGTGATTATTGCGAACATAACAAAATAATTATAGCAATAATATAAATATTCCTTTTCCGATCAAAGAAATAAAACCAATAAAATATAGCTATAGAAATGGCGTGGTACTGTCCAACTCAAACGATTATAGCGTATAACACGACCCCGTGCAGTTGAGACAACAATGCCAGATTTTAAAAAGAGGAAGGGAATTGCAACTAAAAAACCGTATTCATGTACATAACAACATTACGAGACAGCACCTTGAGTTTTATACGGCTAGTTTTCGATATCGATCAGCTATATTTCAATTTGTATTATTGGAAACTTACAATGAAATACACGCACATAAGAACTCACACATAGGAACACACAAACCTAAACGATTATAATAAAAAAGTCCCAAACAACATAGACAATGTGCAATATATCTTATCCAAATTATCTGATAGATTGGGACTTCTGTGGTACTCACCAGAAATTACTTTAAAAGCGCTTCGACCACTTTGTCGCCAAAGGCAGCCGTCTCCATAATCGTCAATTTTCCTTCGGGGTCTCGCAAATCGGCTGTTGTAATTCCTGCACCGAATACCTGCCGCATGGCATCCCAGACAGCGCGTGCTTCATGCTTCATACCAAAACTTTTATCCAGCATCATTGCCACTGAACCCAGCATACTGTACGGGTTGGCGATGCCTTTACCCGCAATATCCGGTGCGGAACCATGAGACGGCTCATAATAAGCTTTATCCGGACCTACGCAGGCAGAGGGCATCAGTCCCAGTGAACCCAATATCCCACCACCCAGATCGCTCAGGATGTCACCAAACATATTTTCCATCACCATGACATCGAACTGTCGTGGGTTTATCACCAATGCTGTTGCCGCGGCATCGACGATGATGTGCTTTACTGTCACCTCCGGGTATTCGATTGCGACTTCTTCGAGAACTTCATTCCAAAGAACACTGGACTTCAAAACATTGCTTTTGTGTACATTGTGCAACAATTTTTTCCGATCCATGGCTTCTTTGAATGCAACGTGCATTATTTCTTTGATCTGGTCTTCATCGTATTCCAGGTGTTCAACGACAAATCGTTTTCCGTTTTCATTTACTCCCTGAATTTTTTTACCAAAGTATAGTCCACCCACCAGTTCACGGATCATCATAATGTCGATCCCACCTTCAACCACATGGGACTTCAATGGTGAGAAATGGGCAAGTTCCGGGGGAAGGTAAACCGGTCGGAAATTGGCAAAAGTATTGTAGCGTTTACGAAGTGGAAGCAAAGCACCGCGTTCGGGTTGCTCATCGACAGGAATCTTGCGCGATTCTTCAAAACTCAACCCGATAGGACCTTTTAGAATGGCGTCAGCCCTGTCACATATTGATTTGGTTTCTTCTGGGAAAGCATGTCCATGCTTAAAATAAGCATTACCACCAAAATCACCATGCTGTATATCAAAACGGGCTTCTGAAACGGATTCAACTGCACGCAGTACTTTTTCTGCTTCCAGCGCCAATTCCGGACCAATACCATCGCCCGCTAAGAGAGCTATTGTGTATTTCTTTTTCATTCGTATCCTCACTACTGTATTGAAGCCTCATTAACATTTTTCAAAGCACAAGACGCGTACAAGTCCCAACCTTTTCCGGCTAAGCCTGGCTCTCACACCATGCCACTCGTAAAGATTTATATACCGGAATGCATACGCAAACGACACGTTAAGGCATCTGGAGTAACGCTATCAGGCAAAAAATAGTTTCTGCCCAATAATGGTTGGAAGGGGATTCACCGTCAAAATCAGTACACAATAATAGCATAAAAAACTGCTATTTTTCATATCATCCTGAACACAAGCTGCCGCAACCATAAATATGCCCTATAATATAATTGAGACAAAAAAATAGCTGACAACTGCTTCTTCGCTGTCTTATCTCGTGAATATACATTGGAATTGGTTTCACAATCATATAAACTTAGCAAGTTCGGAGGTTACAGGTTTGTCGTACTATATAATGCTTGTATCTGTTGAACACTAGGTGCTATCGGAATTCTGAAAGTAAGGAGGAAGTTTCTGATGACAAGTTTTTTACTGATGACGTCAATCATTCTGGGAGCTGCAACATCATTGACTCCGGTAACAGGATGGAATTTTCTTGAAGCGGGTAACCATGAAGGTTGGGCCCCAAATCAATTCATTACAGATGTACGCATTGAAGAAGGCATTCTTTCAGGATATACAAACGGGCATGATGCATTCTTCCTTAACCGCAGTGTGTCTTTTTCCGCGTCGCCATTTTACTATGTCCAGATTCGAATTCGAGCGGACAGGGGCGGCATGGGCAAATTGTATTGGTCTGAAGCGCTTGAAGGGCAATATGGCGGATTGACCGAGGCGCAAACCGTGCAATTCAATCTTGCTGGTACAGGAGAGTGGGAAGTGATAACGTTGTTTCCGTATTGGCACACGGTCAACACGATCCAACAGTTACGTTTAAATATTCCATATGGCGCACAGTTTGAGATAGACGCCATTGAAGTGTACGACCTGAGAGAAGTGACTGGTGACGGCGAGGCAGGCCAGACCGCCTGGGAGACTTCAGACATCACAACCTGGTGGCAATCACCGGACGGTCGTGTTCTAATGGCTCCTCCTTTTCCAACAGACTCTCCGGATCCAGGCTGGAACGAGCGTTTCGGCAATCTGGATGTAGACAACCTGTCCTGGGCAACACTACAAATACAATCAGAGTATGATGGTCTTGCCGCGATAGTGTGGGCTTCCATGCATTCTCATGGTCTGAAACGCGAATACTTTCCTGTACGTGCCGGAGAGACCTCGAACATCTATGTTGTCGAGTTGGCAGAGCTAACCGGTTGGGAAACTCCGGTGATTGCTTTGGGTGTGCAGTTGCCCGGAGATGGTCAGGCCAGCTTGCAATCTGTGCAACTCGGTGCAGAACCCACAGGCCCTGCTCAACTTGAGGTTTCCTATTTCGGATTTGAAAACATGCCAAACCGTATTGGCATGGACGCTTCTATCCTGTTGCGCATTGAAAACCATGGCGGTAGTGCGGCAGGAATAGACCATTTTGAGTTTATAACACCAGACGGTCTGGAAGTGGTCTCAGCACCGGACTCAACCATAGTGGCCCCTGTGAAATATGGTGAATTCATTGATTTGCTGTGGACGGTTCGGGCTGACGAAAACAAGACCCATACAGCCGATTTAATCGGCAATCATCAAATCGACCTGACTGACCTGTTGCACCTGGTTTCATTGTACAACGCGGGTGATTTCCATTGTGTACAGCATGCACATTACACATCATATCACCCCGGGCTTGGTAATAATGCCTGCCTCCCACATCACAGTGATTATAACCCGACCGACTGGCAGATCAACATGGCGGAATTACTACGCCTGGTACAATTCTACAATGCAGGTGCCTACCACGCACGTTTCGAAACAGAAGATGGTTTCGCACCAGGCGCCGCCAGCGAAAAAGAATTCAACCGTGACAATCAGGTATTTGAAGTAGAAGTTCGATTTACTGGTGACGATGCACCGACTTCTGCAATAACTTCTCTGACATTTACACCGTCATTAAACCTGCCCGTGGCAGACTATGTGCCAGAGCCGCAACCAATAGAGACAGAGCTGGACATTGCTGCTTACTATTTTCCAGGCTGGGACACCATCGCCAAGTGGCGTCCGATTCATTTAACAGCCCCTATACGCAAACCTGTACTTGGATATTATGACGAAAGCAATCCAGAAGTTGTAGATTGGCAGATTAAGTGGGCTGTTGAAAATGGTATATCGACTTTTCTCGTAGACTGGTACTGGGTCGATGGGTCTCGGCATCTGGAGCACTGGTTTGATGCGTACCGACAAGCCCGCTACCGCGACCATCTCGAGGTTGCGATAATGTGGGCCAATCACAATCCTCCGGGCACGCATTCACACGAAGATTGGGTGCGTGTAACAGAACACTGGATCGAGCATTATTTTTCACTGGACTCCTACTATCACATTGATGGAATGCCTGCGGTGTTCATTTGGGACCCACGTGGCATACGCAATGATCTGGGCAGTTCAGAAGCTGTACGTGCCGCATTTGATGAATCACAACGCCTGGCACAAGAAGCTGGATATGCAGGGATTTATTACGCAGCCCTGTTCGGTCATGAATCCAGTGATCTCGTTGCGATGCTCGAAGCGGAAGGCTATTCCGGAACCACCACCTATCATGAATGGGGTGATGTAACTGGACAACAGACACAATTTCGGCGTGAGGATTTTGAAGAAGTAGTACAAACGACACCAAAGCATTGGCTTGAAAAATTACAACGCTCCCTGCCGTTAGAATACTTCCCGGTAGCCACCACCGGATGGGACTCCCGGCCCTGGCACGGTACGCAGTCACTTGTGATTGCTGGACGCACACCAGAACGCTTTGAGCGACTCCTGAGAAATGTCCAGACATTTTGTGCCGATCACCAGAAAGAGCTGCTGGTCATTGGTCCGATGAATGAATGGGGTGAGGGCAGTTATATCGAACCAGCCACAGAATATGGGTTTGAAATGTACGAAGCCATTCGTGATGTCTTTGGCATTGGAAGTCCGGAAACATGGCCTGTGAATGTAGCACCTGTAGACGTGGGCTTGGGCCCCTATGATTTCCCACCACTCATACCCAGATCACATTGGGATTTTATTGATGGCACCCAGAGCTGGACACCCATGATGGGTATAGGAGATTTTCGGCATGAGAATCAAAGTTTGCGTTTCCGCAGCATGACCCCTGATCCTGCCTTTACCATAGATTTTGCTCCATTACGCGCTGATGATTTTGACTTCATGGAAGTTCGCATGCGGGTTGTCGGCAACAATCCCGGTGCCGGACAACTTTTCTGGTCATCCAATGGTCGTGCCATAACGGAAAGTACCAGCGTTCGATTTACACTCGCTACAGACGGATTAACACACACATACCGGGTTAGTCTTGCGGAGCATGCCCGTTGGCGTGGCCAGATCACCGGACTACGCTTCGATCCCTGCACCGTCAGCAATATCGACGTGACGATAGAGGACTTTCGTCTGGTGCCTGCGGGTGAGGAATAGCAAAGCAACAATGATGTCATGACTTTTTCGGAAGCAGATCACACAATGGTTTGCTTCCGGCAATTCATATTATTTTCAATTGCTGTTATAATTAAAACTGATGGCTGGATTATGTTCGATTACGGGTTCTGCAAAAGCTATGATGCATATTAACCGGTAGATGTGAAATATCATGCCATTACTCGATTTGGTTGAAGGCATTGCTTCATTTTGATGGAAATAAAATAATATAAAAAACTCAATTGAAACGTCATTATATCTATAATTTTGTTAAACTATATGTATTGTAATTATATATTTGGCTTAAAAGGATAGTAAGAACATGTATCCTCAGCGAAAGCACCTTTACATCAAATTAGAAGAAATGCGTAAGTCAAAAGTTCTAGTGTATGTTACAGGTGATCGCCAACAACTAGAAACAAAAATCGGTGCAGATGTCTTTGATATTTTTACGCACCATCTTGATCAAATTTATAAGCATGAACGAATCTCATTATATTTATATACACGTGGTGGAGATACATTAGCTGCTTGGAGCCTTGTCAATTTAATTCGTCAATTCACAGATTTTCTGGAAGTTATAGTACCATCCAAAGCGCTGAGTGCGGGAACATTAATGTCACTAGGCGCTAACTCCATAATCATGACCAAACAAGCAACACTTGGTCCGATAGATCCTTCAGTCAATACACCTTTAAATCCTCAAGTACCCGATGCGATTCCAAATGCTAGAATTCCAGTAAGTGTAGAAGATTTGAATGCATTCACTGAGTATTGTCAGCAAACGCTAGGTCAACATGCGAGCGAGAAAGAATTCATTTTGTTATTGTCCGAGAAAATACATCCCCTGGTATTAGGTAAAGCGTATCGTGCTAGAAGTCAGATTAGGATGCTGGCAAAAAGGCTGTTAAGTAATCAAAGTCATGCTCCAGATAAACTCGATAACTTGCTAAGTTTTCTTTGTAGCGAGTCAGGCAGCCACGATTATACTATCAACAGACGGGAAGCACACGATGAATTGGGGCTGCCAATCGAGAAACCAGACGATGCGCTATATAGAATAATAAAAGAGATATATGATGATATAGCTGGTGAATTAGAACTTTCAACCCCGTTTCAACCCAATAACATCCTGGCAAAACAAAACGCTGTTGAATATAATTTACCCAGAGCACTTGTTGAAAGTGTTGATGGTGGTTCGCATTGTTTTTGCAGTAAAGGTATACTGACAAAAACACAATTAAAAAATGATTCCGGTATACTCCAAAACGCAATATATGACAATCGCGTTTTTGAAGGATGGGAACAACAAAATGAGCATTAGAGAAGAGAAAAAACTACAAAATCCAAGCAATTTCAGCACTACCTCAGACGCTCAGATAGGGTCAAAATCCAGTACTGCTGATAATAATACTCATTCATCATATATCATGGAGCGCATTACCAGACTGGAAGGCCCAATTGCGATTATTGAGGACATCCATAGAACACATCAGGCAAAAGAAAACAAAGAGGTAAATACCTCTACACCAGAACAACATCAAATTTCCAAATTTTCATCTCACAGGCTTGACAGCAACAAGACATTAGATGATGCCATATGTTACGTAATCAATAAGCGTTTTGAAGTGCTACAACAGCTTGCTGAATAATGACTTCTGTCATCTATCTTACTGTAGAAGATATATTGAAAATTTACCGACATTCAATGTTCAAGTTTGGTGGAGAGGCTGGTATTTTAGATAATAAGCTACTGGAGTCTGCTGTTGCCATGCCACAATCAACGTATGACGGTATAGAACTTCATATCGGTATATCTGAAAAGGCTGCTGCGTATCATTATCATTTATGCTCAAATCATCCATTCATTGACGGCAACAAGCGTATTGCTCTCGCCGCTGCAGAAGTTTTTTTACTCCTGAATGGTTATGAACTCGATGCAAGTGACAATGAAGTATTAAATCTTACGCTTGGTGTAGCAAATGGAGAACTTTCTAAAGCACAGGTCATTGCATTTTTCAAACAACATGTTATTGATAGAAATACTGATTAAATCTGGAAATAACATGTAAATTAAAAATTCGACAGATCTGGTTAATAAGCTTATGTGCAAAATCACTCCAATTCTATTCGTGGCATAACCCACAACGCCCAGTCATAAGTTAAGTCTTCGAGTTTATCGACTTGCAGGGTGATTTTTACTTCATTACCGGCATAAGAGGTAAAATCAATTTCACGTTGAATAAAATCCAGGCTGGACTGCGCTGCTTCCCACAGTGTTTCATCATTTACCAGCACAGAGAATCCAACTCCGTCTTGTGTCTCTGCCATGAAACCAGTTTCAAAGCGCATGTAAAGTTTTTGATCTGGTGATATCTCCGGCAAATTCACCGTATAATGGGCCTCCCCTACCCCTTCTGCCGGTGGATGGTGAAAAATGGCAGGCGCGAGCCAGCCAGCAGCAACGACAACATATTCAGGTCGGAAAGAGCCAAGTACTTCCTGATTCACCAACCGAGCGTCTAGCATGTTTTTATAAAAATCAAACACCATATCTTCGTTGTTATCCACAGGCGACGGTGTCAAATCGATGTCGTAGTTGGGTAATGCCTCATCCCAACTATCTATACCGATAACAGACAATGCAAACGCAAAGGCTTCATCCTGTTGCTCCGTGTCCGCATACTTGTATACTTCCCAGATATGCTTCTTCTCATGGGCACGCGCGCCATGAGGGTCTTCCGGGTCCCACGTCCACAGCCCCAGATCGAGACCACCTTCATCCCGCATGGAAGTATGACGGTGCATGATGTGAGCCGCAATCTCTGGCATATGTTTGATTTTGTGATGCGCGTAGGCAAATGCTGCTGCTTGAATCTTTTGCCCATCTTCCGTATTGGGAGTATGAAACCCCTGCTCACCCAAAATGATTGTACGCTGCGCTCCCTCATACAGAAATTCGGGTTGATTCATCCATTTTACCAACACTTCCAGATTCTTGTAGGTAATGCGTGGAGTATCAAATCGATGAGTAGCTGTGCGGTCCAACCAGAAACGTGGTTCAAAGAGATTCTCGGGGTAGGGATGGTGATTCAGATGCCAGGGGAAATTCCCTTCACGGTGTCCCCATTCATTAATTAACGTCAGCAATTCATCACCACGGGTTTCATGCAGTGGGTTGTTCGTGTGACCCCGCTTAGTCCAATGGTGTTCCATAGATACATATATTTTCAGGTCACCATGAAACTTTCTTGCTGCCAGGTCCGCGATTCGAAGAGCCCACACATATTCTTTGGCTACTTGCTCTGGAGATGCTTCTCCCATGTTGTGCCACACCCAGTGGCTTTGGATTTCATTGCCTATAACAATTCCAGAAATCAACCCATACTTGCGATCAGGGCGGGTATATCTGTCAGCCATAAACTCGATAGCAGCGATGTAACAGCGCAGTCCTTCCTCATCCAACAGGTTGAAAGCACCATGCCGCATAGGTGTGTTCTCCAAATCTGTATTCGGATGAATCAACGGATTCCCCGGCTGTGCTTCCCGGGGGACATGTTGTATCAGTATGGGTGTGAAGTTGATACCGCCTTCATACATATGCCTGTACCGTATATCCATCCAGCCACGAACATAGTCCATGTTGATGGGTATCGCATGACCGTCTACCTCCCAGGTGAACTCCGGGTCGGGGTTGTCCCAATCAATCAGCGCATTAATCAACACCCCTTCATCGGAATATTTCGTTCCGATGGCAATAGCATCATCAATATCAGTAATACAGGTGAGTCCTTTTTTGCTTTCAGGCCAAGGAATTTCAAAGTCGCGCTCAATAATTGCATCGATATCGGTCACATATCGGATATGCCCCATTGCATCACCGGTAGCCATGTCTATCATTTGAAATTTAGAATACAGTCGGTCGCGTTTACCATCAAATCGTGGTATATCAATTAAAAGTTCAGTGACATGCTCTGCAGCATCACCTTCCCATATGATTGGAAATACACTATCCGGACTGAATGTTTCATAAGGACGCAATTCTACTAACTGTACTTTTTTGTTGGAACCGATCATGCATTGAAATTGAAGTACATCTGTCATCGCACTGATTTTTATGATGTAATCTCCTTCCGGTTCATCCAATATGCCATATACCTTTTCTGGTTGGAAAATTCCTGTAACCACCGAGAACAAGACACAATATATAACCATTAATATGTACTTTCGCTGCATGTTATTTCCCCCCGCGTCAGTATAGTTTTGATTTTTACAACCAAGATTTACAGCACTGCACCGATGAGCAGCATGTTATTCAACATAGTTATTATTATGACAGGTAAAGGAGTATTGGGTTCAATCGATAATTGAAGCATATTCTGCATAAAATGGTCATGATTAATACAATATCTTTGAACATTTCACGCAAAGCTACTCTACAACTTTGAAACTTAAATGTTTTGTTTGAAAGGATTGCCACGGGCAGTATACACTTCGCAATGCAATAAATGCAGAGTTCCTGGAATCAGAAAACCAAGGTGTTTTTCTCAGGGTAATCACAAATTATCCAGGTTTGAATAAAATACGGTGTAACAAAATTCAGATAGCAGCTTCAAGAAAGGGTCTTTCATGAACGCCGACATTGTCAAATTGTTTCAATCACCTACAAATGCTTATCGGGCTAAACCGTTCTGGTCCTGGAATGGCCAATTGGAAAAAGATGAGCTGCTGCGGCAGGTACATGTCATCAAGGAAATGGGCTTTGGCGGTTATTTCATGCATTCTCGCACAGGCCTCGCGACAGAGTATCTGGGTAAGGAATGGTTTGATCTCATTAATGCCTGCGCGGATGAAGGTGAAAAACTGGGGTTAGAATCCTGGCTATATGATGAGGATCGTTGGCCGAGCGGCACAGCAGGGGGCATGGTAACCAAAGACCACCAATTTCGTCTCAACTTTATCCGCTGTAGTGTAAAACCCGGTACTGATTTTCAATGGAATGAAGCCATTTTTAAAGCGTATACCTGCGATATTGAGGGCATGAACTACACCAACCTGGAGGAAATTACTCGCGACATTCCAGTAGCCGATTTCGATTTTAAAGCGGTAATAAGTTTTTCTATCGAGCAAATGAAGGAATCCAGTTTTTATAATGGTGAAACCTATGCCGATCTGATGAATGCTGACACTACGGCACGATTCATTGAGATTACCCATGAAGTCTATAAAAGTGAATGCGAAGGGCGAATTGGCAAGAGCATTCTGGGCATTTTCACGGATGAACCACATCGTGGAGCCTTAATGGACGGTTTTTCCATGACGACTGATGAAGCACACTGGATAGCACCCTGGACAACCAAACTACCGGAGTACTTTCAAGACCGTTTTGGTTACGACATTCTTGAAAAGTTGCCGGAAGTCTTTCTCTTTCCTGAAGGCCAGCGCATTTCACAGGTAAAATGGCATTATGTCGAATTGTTACAACAGTTATTTCTCGAAAACTGGGCCGAGCCATGCGACAAATGGTGTCGTGAAAACAATCTTATCCTGACCGGTCATATTTTACATGAAGACAGCCTTACAGCCCAGACTGCAATGTGCGGTTCTGTCATGCGTTATTATGAGCACATGGAATACCCCGGCATTGATCTTTTGACAGAAGGAAACCGGTGTTTCTGGGTGGCCAAGCAACTCCAATCGGCGGCAAGACAGGTCGGGCGGGAGTGGCTGCTTTCTGAACTCGATGGATGTACGGGGTGGCAAATGCCCTTTGAAGGCCATAAGGCCATCGGAGACTGGCAGGCATTGTTCGGTATCAATCTCCGATGCCCACATCTGTCCTGGTATACCATGCAGGGTGAAGCCAAGCGCGATTTCCCGGCCAGCATCTTTCACCAGTCTGCCTGGTGGCGAGAATATGAACACTTGGAAACCTATTATGCCCGAATCGCCGTACTGATGAATCAGGGCACACCCCAATGCGATGTGCTGGTACTGAATCCCATTGAAAGCTTGTGGTGCCAGATTTACCCGGGCTGGTCTCGCTGGCTCAGTGCGCAACATGATGACATTCGCAAGATAGAAAAAAATTATGTGGACATGTTTCATTGCCTGATGGGAGCGCAAATTGACTTTGATTATGGTGATGAAGACATGCTGATGCGAATGGGCGGCCTGGACACGGAAACTGATACACCCCGATTACGATTGGGCAAGCAAAGCTACCGAGCTGTCGTGGTAAGTGGTATGGTAACCATCCGGTCAACCACACTGGAACTTCTTGAGGCGTTTGAAAAGGCGGGTGGAACAGTAATTTTCGCTGGCGAAGCCCCTGCATATGTCGACGCGTTAAAATCCAATCGGGCACTTGCATTACAAACGAGTGTTGAAAGTGTCGATGCACCTTCCGATGCCTTGGTATCGTTGTTGAAAACAAATACGCCACAATATATTGCCGCGTTGAAAAAAGATGGAACACACCAAAAAGATATTTTCACGCAATCCCGGAAAGAAGGCGAAAACACCATCGTCATGGCAATCAACACCAGCCGGGAAAACTGGCACCATGACACCATACTGCGTGTATTCACCGACGGACATGTGCAGGAATGGGATTGTGTCTCTGGTGAACGTTTTGCTGTGAAAGCAATGCGGCATGAAGGGTATCTGGATATTCTGACCGACTTCCCACCTGTAGGTGAGAAGCTGTATGTCATCACCACTGATCTCGACACCGCTCTGCCTGTACGCACTCCGCATACAACGCCAGACTTGTTCCACATAGATGGTCCCTTTGATTACACCCTGGGTGAGCCAAATGTCTGTGTGCTGGACCGTGCCATGTATCGCATTGACGAGGGTGATTGGCAGGAAGAGCAGGAAATATTAAAAGTGGACCGGACAATACGTACCGCATTGGGCATGGACTTGCGTGGTGGTGAAATGGTACAACCCTGGTTTCGCAAGAAATTTCATCCCCCGTTGCAACCAAAGGCAAAACTGGCCCTCCGTTTTCAGTTCCATGTGGAATACCTGGAGGGCAATACCCATGAGCTGGTGCTGGAGAATCCCGAAAAATTTTCTATCCGTGTGAATGGCCAGAAATTCACACACAACGATGTTACCGGTTGGTGGATAGATGTAGCCTTCAAGCGACTCACCCTGCCAGATGGCCTGTTGCGTGTTGGTGAGAATCTGATTGAACTGGAAGCAGACTTCCACGAGCATGTGGACCTAGAATCGCTGTATCTCCTCGGCAATTTTGGTGTGCGCATTGACGATACAAAACGCACCTTGGTGCCTCTGCCAGAAAAAATAGCGGTAGGTAGCCTGGTTGAACAGAATCTACCCTTCTACTCCGGGCCAATAACATTAAAATTGAAACCTGAATCAAGCCTTGGCGAAAATGATCAGGCTATCTTGTCTATTCCAAAATTTCAGGCAGCCTGTCTGAAAGTAAAGGCTGAAGGTAAAGAACCCCAAATTATCGCATGGCAACCCTATGAAGCAGACATCACAGAGGCAGTCACTTCAGGTAAGTCTGTTGATTTGGAAATAGTCCTCACTCGGCGCAACCTTTTTGGGCCATTGCATCAAG
>Ga0334884_1001018_pt1 | contig 45772 bp, 35 predicted proteins | sample GraSluR1_MG_7_FD_207215 | JGI IMG/M metagenome (GOLD analysis project Ga0334884, IMG submission 207215) | Sludge microbial communities from methane-producing bioreactor in Wageningen University, Netherlands - Granular Sludge_12_05 R1 | ecosystem: Engineered > Bioreactor > Anaerobic >... | reverse complement strand
GAGTAGGGCACCGCCGCCCCCCTCCTTTTTGGTTCATAAACGAGTCCCCCCCGGTGCTTCTCACACCAAGGATCGATGGCACTCCCAATATCATTGCCGAGCAGATCACACCGTCACATCCGCAACACCATCTACATCCGCAACACCGTCATTCCCGCTAAAATCCCAACGTCATACAAATCCAGTCTGAGCGCAGATCACGCCACAAAGATCTCTGCACCTGACATTGCCCTGCTCTATCCATCCTGTCTTCCAGGCCGCGAGGTGGATTCTATCATGGCAGAGCATGGGCTTGCCTTACAAGGTGGGGTGGTTCACAGGACGCGAACATTTTATCGTCACAGGAGGCGTCTGCGCATTTCTCAATGGCCCGCCCGTGACGACCTTCGATCCGGAAGGAGGCGATGGAATATCAGGAGCCGGGCGTCGGGTCTTCGGCCGGACCACCCAGGAGGCGTTCGGCGATGCGCTGTGCAATAAGGGGTGCGTTGCCGCCCGCGCGGTTGTTGACAATGATGTTCACGTGTGTCTCCTGGCGGACGCCTTCTCTTGCGATGGCTTCCGTATCGTCGATCATCAATGGCTGTATCATGCCGTCGATGATCCTGTCGAAGGGATAGGCACGGGTATAGGCGGCTTCGTAGCGGGTGCCGATGGGAGTCATGAGTCGTACAACGGCATGCCTGCCCGAATTGAAGAAGGCGTGCCCGGCTCTCTGGAACTGGTCTTTCAGTGGAGGGAGCCACGTCCAGTGGGAAAGCACCTGGCCGACACCGTGGGTGGACAGTACGTCGAATACGGGTCGAGCGAGATAATGTTCTGTTCGCAGTTCAACGTGATACCTGTCGTCCTTAGGGATTTTGCTGAAGAAGCGATCCAGATCGCGGGCGAGCAGTTCCGGAGTCCCGCGTTCGTCCTTGCGCCGGTATTCCTGCTCGAAGATGAATCCCCTGAGGTGATGGCCCAGCAGAGACATCGCCGGTTCGTAAAAGCTGCGCACAAAGACGTCCGTATCGAGGTAGGCCGGGTTGGAAACGAATTCCGCTCCGCGTCTGAGCTTTTGAGCGAAAATGACCTGGGGTACCTTCAGCAGGACGTGGTCATCGGGGGAAAGAAAACCGGAATAAGCCTTGAGCACCTGGAAGGTCCTGGTGGGTTCTCCTGCTGCATCGAGGAGAACGGAGTAGAAGGTGTAATCCAGTTCGAGTATCTCGAAATGATCGAAGTATTCGCGGACGCTGTCCACGGGGAGCACGACCTCCTCGAAAGACCTGCCTCCGATTTTCTTTGACCTTTTGACCATGCGCCCCTGGTAGCGTGGTTCGGAATAGATCTGGGCGACCCATCCCGAATAGCGATCGCTCGCCGTACCCATGTGAATTCGGGGATGGAGCAAACGGAACAGGAAGCGGGCCGGATCCGCCGTACCGGCTGCCCGTGTGATCCCCGGATCGTGCGCTGTTCCTGGATCTTTCGGATTCATTTCCTGCGTATTCACGAAATGCCAGCTTTCCCCGTGCTGGAAATGTGTAGCATCGGGATCTCCAACATGAACTTGCTGGGGAGCACGGTTCAATCTCCCGGATCTGTGTCACCGAATCTCAACCATTTTGTAACACAACTGTAACATACTCCGTCTAATTCCTGATTCAATATCAAATACGTTACCGATGCGTCACCGAGGCCAGAAAGAGCCGTCATCGGCTGAAACGAGGATCTGTATGCCCTCGCGAACCGGAGGAACAAGTCCATGAAGATCCGTTGGATGATTGGGGTGTTGGCGATGTTTTTCGTTCTTGTGGTTTCTCCCGTTCACGCCGGGTCCATCAAGATCAACGGGTCGACCACCGTGCTGCCCATTGCACAAAAGGTTGCCGAGGCCTACATGAAGGAATATCCCGAGGTGAGCATCTCCATATCCGGAGGAGGGTCGGGCAATGGCATCAAGGCCCTGATCGATGGAACCACGGATGTGGCCAACAGTTCACGATTCATACGGGACGCCGAAGTGAAAATGTCCGTGGAGAGGGGCGCATACCCGGTACCCTTCGCCGTCGCTTACGACTGCATCGTGCCCGTCGTTCATCCGGCGAACACGGTAACGGATCTGACTCTCGATCAACTGAAGGCGATCTACATGGGCGAGGTGAAGAACTGGAAAGCGGTCGGCGGTCCGGATGCACCCGTGGTGGTGATTTCACGTGACACTTCGTCGGGTACCTACGAGGTGTGGGATGAGAAGGTCATGAGAAAGCAGAGGGTGTTCCCGGGAGCCCTGTTGCAGGCATCGAGCGGAGCGGTCACCCAGGCGGTGTCCAGGAACCGGAATGCCATAGGGTATCTCGGCATAGGCTACCTGGACAGCAGTGTCAAGGCGCTGACGGTGAACGGGATTCCCGGAAACGAGGAGACCACGCTGAGCGGAAAGTTTCCCATCGCTCGTCCTTTATTCATGTTTACCCGCGGATGGCCCGAGGGAGACACTCTCCATTTCATCAACTATGTGCTCAACCCGCACAAGGGGCAGAAATTCGTCAGAGAGGCCGGATACGTCCCTCTCTTCTAGCAGTGACCCGCTGACGGCATTTGCGCTTCCGGGTTTTCGATTCTTCCTGGACGGATTCGGATGCTTTGCGTCGGGGCCGGTGATTCGAGGCTGGAGAGAACGGGAATCGTAACGGGGGAACTGACCATGCACTTGGAAAGCGCGAGTCGGAAATGCGGTGAGGCAAGATGAAGCCAACCCCCCGCAGGATGGAGCGGACGATACGGTTCGTGTTCCTGGGCACGGCATCGATATCCATTCTCGTGCTCTCTCTGATCGTACTCTTCCTCTTCATGGAAGGCATACCGATTTTCAGCAGAGTGAGCGTTCCCGGGTTCATTTTCGGGCGCGAGTGGTATCCTGCATCGTCACCTGCCGATTTCGGCATTTTCCCTTTGCTGGCGGCTTCTGTCGCAGTAACGTTGTTGTCTGCGGCCATTTCCATTCCGCTTGGAGTCATGACGGCTCTCTATCTGGCTGAAATCGCCTCCGTGCGCTTTCGAGCCATCGCCAAGCCCGTCGTGGAACTGCTTGCTGCCCTGCCTTCAGTGGTGATCGGCTTCTTCGGCATGGTCATTGTAGCTCCTTTCTTGCAGGACACATTCCATGTCGCCACGGGTCTCAATCTCTTCAATGCGGCACTCATGCTGGCGTTCATGTCCGTTCCCACTATCTGCAGCATTTCCGAGGATGCCATCTTCAGTGTTCCTGTGGAATTAAAGGAGGCTTCGCTCGCCCTGGGGGCTACTCACTGGGAGACTCTTTACCGGGTCGTTGTGCCGGCTTCTCTTTCAGGGATCAGCACGGCGGTCATTCTGGGGATGTCGAGGGCCATAGGCGAGACGATGGTTGTCCTGATGGTGGCGGGTGGAGCGGGCCTGATACCCACGTCCATCTTCGACCCCGTAAGGCCCATGCCGGCAAGTATAGCCGCCGAAATGGCGGAAGCTCCCTTCCGGAGTGACCACTACCATGCACTGTTCGCCATAGGCATGGTGCTTTTCATCTCTACGATGATCTTCAACCTGGTGGCGGACTATATCTCGCAGAAACACAAGCAGGCGGGGTCGGCGACTCTATAGAAAGAGGTCGGATGTGATGGCGTCTTCGGATTTTCAGGTGCAGGACGAAAGTGGGAGCGGAAAGCCGGGTCTTGAAGGAAATCCCGAAGTGCGGAAGGAAGCGGATATAAGGATACGCCTGGATCTCGGCCGTCGTATCCGCGGCAGGAGAATGTTTCAGGCGGGTATGTTCGGAGTATTCCGGTTTGCCGCCCTGATCAACGGTGCTGCTCTTCTCGTGGTTCTGATCTTTCTGCTCTACAACGGCCGGCATGCCATCAGCTGGACTTTCCTCTCGCAGGCTCCCATGGATTCGATGACGAGGGGGGGAATCCTGCCCTGCATCGTCGGGACTGTCCTGCTGAGTTTCGGGGCGATGGTGATCGCCTTCCCGTGGGGAGTGGCTTCAGCCGTCTATTTGCACGAGTACGCAAAGCCTGGGCCGGTTCTGCGGGCGATACGCCTGGGGATCAACAACCTGGCCGGTGTTCCTTCCGTGGTCTTTGGTCTTTTTGGGCTGGCCTTTTTTGTGACGTGGTGCAGGTTCGGTGTAAGCGTTCTTTCAGGCGCGCTGACGCTGAGTGCACTCATTCTACCCGTGATTATCGGGACGGCTGAGGAGGCTCTGCGGGCCGTGCCTGCAACCTATCGCGAGGCGTCTCTGGCTCTTGGAGCCACAAAGTGGCAGACCATATACAGAGTGGTGCTGCCGGCGGCGTTTCCCGCGATGCTCACGGGGTGCATTCTGGGAATCAGTCGCGCGGCCGGGGAGACGGCTGCGATCATGTTCACGGCCGCGGTCTTCTTCACGCGCCATCTTCCGGGGTCGGTATTTGACCCCGTAATGGCACTGCCTTACCACATCTACGTTCTGGCTACGGCGGGGACTCACATCGAAGCCACAAGACCTCTGCAGTACGGAACCGCCCTGGTCCTCATTGTCTTGGTATTCGGAATGAATCTTATCGCAATAGTGTATCGAGCCAGGCTGCAGAGCAGGCAATAACGGAGGAGTCGACTGCTCCGGGTTGTTGAAAACAAGGTTCTTCCGACAAATGTATACCCGGACAGTTGTCGCACAAAGGTGGAATACACCTGCAAAAACGTCGTTCCGTTGTGATCCTCACAGGAATGACGCTCTGATCTTTACAGAAATGAGGTTCTGTGCCATCGATCCTTTGTCAAAAAGCAGCGAATGCGTGAAAGGCACCGGAAGTACTCGTTTGCCGGATGAACCGAAAAGAAGAGCCGCCGGTGGGCAGGTTGGTCCTACTGCTGGCAATGGTGTTTGATGTTGACTCCCTTGACAATGAAGATGACGCTTTCCGCAATATTGGTGGCCTGGTCGGCGGCCCGTTCGAGGCACCGGGCAGCGATGATGGTCTGAACCGATCTTTCCACGGCGGGCACTTCATTGACCATGTAATCCATGAGTCTCTTGAGGATCTTTACGTTCAGTTCATCGGCGGTATCATCCATGGTGCAGACATCCATCGCCTGGCTGACGTTTTCGGTGACGAAGGCATTGATGACGCTCCTGAGCATATCGAGGGCGGTGTCTCCCAGTTCCGCCATGGCGGGGTCTGTGGGCAGGGGCGGGCGGTTGCTCAAAAACTGGGCCCGCTGAGCGATATTGACCGCCTGGTCCGCAACGCGCTCAAGGTCCACCGCGATTCTCATGCTGCCGATAATGAACCGCAGGTCCCGAGCCATCGGCTGGTCGAGGGCGAGCAGTCTCAGGCAGTGCCGGTCAACATCCACTTCCAGCAGGTTGATCTCACTGTCTCCCTCGATTACCTGGTTGGCCAGTTCGACATCCCGTTCCATCAAGGATTTTATGGCTTGCTCCAGGGCCCGCTCGGTGAGAGCAGCCATCTGGAGGATGGTCATCTTGAGTTGTTCCAGTTCCTGGTGAAAACGGCTTTCCATCTTGTTCTCCTAGCCGAAGCGGCCCGTAATGTAGTCTTCGGTCTGACGAAACTTGGGTCGCGTAAACAGCGTCTCGGTCGCATCCACCTCGATGAGCTTCCCCATATAGAAGAAGGCGGTAAAATCCGATACCCTGGCTGCCTGCTGCATGTTATGGGTGACGATCACAATGGTGTAATTCTCTTTCAGCTTATGAATCAGTTCTTCGATCTTCTGGGTGGCTATGGGGTCCAGGGCAGATGCCGGTTCGTCCATCAACAGGACTTCTGGTTCCACAGCCAGGGCTCTTGCAATGCAAAGCCTCTGCTGTTGACCTCCCGACAGTCCGAGTGCGGAGCTGTGCAGGCGGTCCTTTACCTCGTCCCACAAAGCAGCCCTGTGGAGGCTGTATTCCACGCGTTCAGCCAGAAGAGTCCTGTCTTTCACACCGTTAACCCGCAGTCCGTAGGCCACGTTTTCGAATATTGACTTGGGGAACGGGTTCGGCTTCTGAAAAACCATGCCGATTCTTCGCCGCAGAGTGACGACATCAACCCTCGAATCATAGATGTTCTGATCATCGAGAATCACTTCTCCTTCGACGCGGCTTATGGGAATGAGATCGTTCATTCGGTTGAGACATCGCAGGAATGTGCTCTTGCCGCAACCCGAAGGCCCGATGAGGGCAGTCACCCGGCTTTGAAGAAATTCGATGGATATGTCCCGCAGCGCCTGGTAGTCGCCGTAAAAAAATCTCAGATTCTTTGAAGCCATCTTGATTGCGTCTGCCATGTTCCTGAAGCCCTGAAGACTACCCTAAATCCATGTCGGATACCGGAATCACCGGGTGGAGCGAATCTTACACCATGTCGACGGCATCTGTCACTCGTTCAGCTTCCTGTTCGGCGTCTTTGCGGGCCAGAAACATGGTGAAGAAAAATGTGCAGCCCTTGTCTTCTTCGGGATTGGGGCTTTCGACCCAGATGCGTCCGCCATGGTTGCGAATGATGTGCCTGCAGATGGCAAGACCAAGGCCCGTGCTTCCGGGGTGCGTGCTCCGGTGCTTCTCGACGCGGTAGAACCGTTCAAAGATCCTGTGCTGGTGCTGTTTGGGAATCCCGGGACCGTTGTCCCGGATGCCGAACGTAGCCCTGTTTCCTTCGATACGGCAGGAGACGATCAGTTCATCGTCGGAGGTGCTGTACTTGATCCCGTTTTCGAGAAGGTTTCGAAAGACCTGCACGAGCTGGTCGTAGTCTGCCGACACATGCAGTGTGTGCGGTGCGATGTCACTCTTGAGAACGATATTCTTGGATTCGGCTAACGGTGCGCAGGCCTTCCATGCAGCCGTGATGGCATCAGCCGGATCGACGGGGGCGGGTTTGAAGGATTGATGACGGGATTCAAGCCTTGCGAGGCGGAGAAGGTCGTCCACCATGCTCACCATGTGGTTCGTGTTCTTGGCGATGACCTGAAGAAAGGAGGACAGCATCTGTGGGTCCGGCTGCTTTTCGGCCAGGAGAGTCTCGGTGTAGCCCTTGATGGAGGTGAGAGGTGTCCGCAGTTCGTGAGAAACATTGGCGACGAAATCCTGGCGGACCGTTTCGAGGCGTTTGAGTTCACTGATATCATGGAACACCGCGATAGCACCCATTCCTCGCTTTCTTTCAGGAAAGCCCACGAGGGTCACATCGTAGGTGCGATTGCCTCCCAGGACGATCTGGAGGTTGTAGGGCTTGGAAACGGCGGTGCTGGAAGACGAGAGAATAAGGTCGCACGCCTCCTGCAGTTCAAGACTCATGATGACTTCGAGCGGGCGCTTGCCGACGCTGTTGGAAGCGGTGGCAATCAATTCGGACAGGGCCCGGTTGATGGTGCGGATCTTGCCCCTGGAATCGAGCACCATGACGCCTTCCTGCATTCCGTCGAACACTGCTTCAAGCTGCTGCTTTTCCTCTGATATTTCTGAAATCTTCTTGCCGAAGTTCTCGCCTGTCCTGTTGATGGCCTGTGCCAGAGGAAAGAATTCGTGGCCGGGGGAAAGTCGGCTTCGCCTGCCATAGTCACCGGTTCCGAGCGCTTCCACGACCTCTACCAGGTTGCCGATGGGCAGGCGAAGCTGTCGAATGAGGGCGTAGCTGAGGACAACGGAAGCCAGGAATATCAAGGCGGTCACAATGAGAAAACTGTTCCAGAGGCGGTCGAGGAGTCCCTTGAGCGGTGATATGGGACCTGCCAGGCGCAGGATTCCCGGGGGGATCGGATCGTTGGGCTGGATTCTCCTGGCGACGAAAATCTGGTCCTGCCTGCTCACGCGGCTGTACCGGATGGTGATACCCACATCTTCGGTCCGAGCCTGCATAATCTCGGGGCGGGAGGCGTGGTTGTCCAGGTCGCGTATGCTCGACGCGGGCACTTCCGAATCCGCGATGACTCTTCCTCCCGCGGCCACGTAGGTGAGGCGGAGCTGGGCGGGTTTAGCTGTTTTTTCGAACCAGGTTTGAAGATCCGCCACGCTGCGAATGTTCGAGTCGTTGAGGATCAGGGCGTGAAAAAGGTTGAGCTGCCGTACGGCAGCTTCCCTGGCGTCATTCATGGCCTGCTGGGTCAGATTGCGGTAATAGTACCACGTCGGCAGGAGCATCGACAGGATAAGGAGAATCCAAAACGATAGAAGAAGATAAGATCTGAGAGATAGATGTTTCTGCATCGTCAGCCCTTGAACCGGTAGCCCACGCCTCTCACGGTTTCAACCCAGTTGGAGTAGGAGTCGAGCTTTTGACGGAGTCGTCGGACGTGCGTGTCGACGGTTCGAGCGTAGCCGTCAAAACTGTAACCCCACACCTTATCAAGCAGTTGATCACGGGTCTTCACTTTACCCCTGCTGTGAATAAGTTCAACCAGGAGTTTGAACTCCGTTGCAGTGAGCACGATCTCGCGGCTGTCCACTGTCACTTTGTGTGCTTCCATGTCCACCCTGAGTCCTTCCTTCTGCCACAGGTTCTCACTGGCGGCGGGGGAGATCCCTCTGCGCAGTATCGCCCGAATCCGCAGGATAAGTTCTCGCGGGCTGAAGGGCTTGACCACGTAGTCGTCTGCGCCGAGTTCCAACCCCACGATGCGGTCCACCTCCTCTCCCTTGGCCGTGAGCATGATCACGAAGATGTTCCTGGTCTCAGGGCTCCTCTTCAATTCCCTGCACACTTCGAACCCGTCGATCCCCGGTATCATCAGGTCGAGCACGATGAGCGTCGGGAGATGACTTCTGGCGATGTTCAATGCATCGTAGCCCTCTTGAGAAGTCAAAACATCATAGCCTGCGGCCTGAAGGTTGTAGGTCAGGAGTTGCAGGATATCGGAGTCATCTTCAACAACCAGGATACTCGCTTTGGACATGTCGCCCCCGGATAGTTATCTTGCCGGACTACATCATGTTTTCGTAACGCATTGATGTCCGTTGCGTTACGTAAACATTACATTCATATCCAAAGGGAAAAGAAAGAGCAACTTTTATGTCATTTTCATCTCATTTCCGTATTGCAGCAATGCAAACCCTGTTCGAAACGGGTTCCGGGCATCCCCGAATTCACGCCGCACAGGCAATCTTTTCTCACCCATCCAGTTGCGGCACAGAGAGCGCCTCCTGGCCGGCAACTCCGTTATCATCGATCTACGGTTTCGCGGATGAATGCAGATTCTGATGCATGCGCCGCGTTGCATCGAACAGGTGGATCATGTACATTGCAGCACGAAGCCCGTTGAGTATGACAAGAATATCTGTTCGAGTAGAAGCGGAGGCATCGAGCGGAAGGAAACATAAAGCGGAAGAAAACAGAAGACGTGCTGTCCTCGATGGAACAATGAGCGTGCAGATCCTTTTCCGGTTGAAGGGTTTCAGGAGGGGGGACTCGTATGGAAGGTTTTTTCCAGGCGGAAAGCGTTGCCGTGGTGGGGGTTTCCAATTCCCCCGGCAACCTGGGCAGATTCATGGCTGCGAATCTGATGGAGTTTCAATATCAGGGTTACATTCACCTGGTAGGGCCAATGGGGGGTGCATTCTTCGGACACAGAATCCACAGGAGTGTGAGCGATATTGACGGCAGTGTCGACCTGGCCACTGTTCTCGTTCCGGCGCCCGCCGTCCCGGGAGTGCTGAGGGAATGTGGCGAGAAGGGGATCGGGAGGGTGGTCGTCCAGTCTGCCGGTTTCAGGGAGTTGGGGGAGGACAGGGCCGGGCTGGAAGAAGAGGTCCTGGAAATCCTGGAAGAATACGGAATGCGTATGATCGGTCCGAACTGTCTTGGAGTGATCAATCGCCGTAACGGTCTCGCGGTCCCTTTTCTGCCTTTGAAGGCGGGGGTCCCGGTCGGCCGTGTTTCGGTCATTTCGCAGAGCGGTGGCGTTGGGGCCACGATCATCAATGAACTGGAAGCCGAGAATATCGGGTTGAGCAAGTTCGCCAGCATTGGAAACAAGCTGGATGTCGATGAAGTGGACCTTCTTCGGTATCTTGTTCAAGATGAGGAAACGGAGATCATCTACTGCTATCTGGAAGGGATCAGTGATGGCCGGAAACTGATGGAAGTCATCTGCGGGTCGAAGAAAACGATCATCGTTCATAAGTCAAACAACGGGCGGACGGGATCTGCGATCGCCCGGTCTCATTCCGCTTCTCTTTCCACGGACGACCTGGTCGTGGAATCCGCCCTGGCGCAGTGTGGAGCCATAAGGGTGCGGGAGATTCACCAGGCCATGGATTGCTTGAAAGCCTTTCTCCTGCCCGCCATCAGGGGCAACCGACTCGCTGTCATGTCACGTTCCGGTGGACATGCGGTGATCACAGCCGACGCAGTCGAGGAGTACGACTTCCGGTTGCCGGCGTATCCGGACGAATTCATTCGTTTCGTTCAGGAGCATTCGAGGGCCAGCGTGATCAGCTTCCAGAATCCGCTCGACCTCGGGGATATCTACGACGTCGATCTGTATGCGGTGCTGGTGGAAAAAACCCTCGCCAGGGACGATATCGACGGAATGGTCTTTATTCACAACTACCAGGGACTCTTCAACGTGGAAGAGTCCAGGGCTCTTGCCATCAAGCTCGGAGGCCTGCTCTCCACCTGCCGTAAGCCCATAGCCGCATGCATTTACACGACGAAGAGTGAACTGGATGATTTGAACAGGAAGATCGACTATCCTCTTTTCGGAGACCCCCGGGAAGGAGTAAGAGCGCTGGCAACAGTGCGGGACGCCGCCACTCGGCGCCCCTTGATGCTCTCGTCTTCCAGGCCTGAGGGTGTAGACCTGAAGACGGCAGGTTCGATCCTCGACGCCATGCATCCCGGACCGATTCCCGCGGACAGGGCTGCGGAAGTCCTCGCCGCCTACCGCATCCCCCTCGTTCCCTGGAAAATGGTCGAAAACCTGCAGGACGCCCTCCATTGCGCAAATGAATTGGGATATCCCGTGGTGCTGAAGACAGCGCGGATCGAGGTGATTCACAAGTCCGACATCGGAGGCGTCTATCTCGATATCCAGGATGAACCATCGCTGGAATCCGCCTTCAGGCAACTCATGCAGGCAGGACCTCCGGTCATGATACAGAAGATGGTTCCGGGGGGATTGGAGTGGCTTGTCGGAGGCAGGCAGGACGGCAATTTTGGTCCTGTCGTTGTAACCGGGCCCGGCGGCATCTATGTCGAGGTCCTAAGAGAAACGGTTATCCGGGTAGGCCCTGTCAGCACGGAAGAGGCCGGCCGGATGCTGGATCAATGCCGGGGAAGCGTGCTGATGAGCGGTCTGAGGGGCAGGCCGACCCTGGACAGGGCGACTCTCATGGATCTCCTGGTCCGAATTTCCTGGCTGCTCCATGACTTCCCCCGCGTGACGGAGGTGGACATCAATCCGGTCGGAGTCTTCGAGAAGGGATGTTTGGCTCTTGACTGGCGCGCCTTTATCGGGGAGGATTGAGCATGCACCCGCAGTCGGAACGGGAGGACTCCCGGCTCGGCTTACAGTGATCCAGGCGAGGTCCTGTCCCTCTTTTCAATCTTGCAGGCGGCCGGTTCGATGGACGCTCATCGGACTGCTTCATCCATGGGGATTGCATGAAATTTGCCTGCTGTACGAGCATTTATCGGCTTCGGTCTCTTTCAGAGGCCATCGAGGGGATTGCACGGGCAGGGTTTCATGGAGTGGAAATCCGAGCGGAGCGACCTCATGCTTACCCGAAAGACCTGAGTGCGGCCCAGGTGAACGCCCTGCAGCAGTGCCTGGATCTTCATAAGATAAGGATCTGCTGCCTGAGCGGTATATCCGGCAGTCCGACTCATGAAGCCAGGGAAGCTTCCTGGATCGATTCTGACCGGCATCGGCACGAAGAACGGATCCAGTACACCAGGGAATGTCTGCGCCTGGCTGCCGCCATGGGAATCCCCTGCATTCTGACGGAGGCCGGAGGAATCGTTTCGCGGGATATGCAGCGAGAGGAGGCATGGGATCTTTGTGTGAACAACGTGGCCCGCGTGCTCCCTCTTGCCGAAAAACTCGGCGTCACCTTGATCATCCAGTCCGAACCGGGATTTCTCATTGAATCCACCGAACACCTGCTGGACTTTCTTCGAGACCTCGACTTCCACCCCCGACTAAAAGCCAACATGGATGTCGGCAACGTGTACTGTGCGGGGGAGGATATATTGGATTCATGGATGAAGATTTCGCCTCACGCAGCCCATATCCACCTTGCGGACATTGCGGTTTCAAAGATTTACAGGTATGTGCCCCTGGGGGAAGGCATCCTGGACATCCCCCGGTTTCTCGAGAAGGTAAGCGATGCCGGATACAACGGGTTTGCCACGGTCAGGCTCGACTTCTCTGACCAGAAGGCCGAGGACGTGGTGACGGCGTCCGCCGATTATCTGCGCAGAAAAGGATTCCTGGCCAAAAAGCCGGAATAGGACTCCTCGATGGATCAGGGTCATCCCTTTGAGGCAGGGGTCCTCGGCAGTTCCCTCTGCTGAAGGAACTGCATCCCTGCGCATGCGCACCCCTGACGCACACAATCCCACCGCAAAGCAACGGCCACAGCAGCATGACGACGGCCGTGCAGTCTCCACTGAACGCTTCCCCCGGCCCCTCTCACCCGTATGCTCTCTCACATTCCAAACCGGGGTCCAGCGTGGACATCCACCCCGGGAAGGAAGTTTCTGGACATTATATAATGATTGGAAATTATTATATAAATAAAGCTTAAAATACTTATGTACTTTGACTGTACTTTCTGTTATCAACATACGCCGATTCGCAATGAAGGCACGGTGTGAGAGCCATGCCATCGCGGGTTTCTTTGAAAAATGATCATCCGGTTTGCGAGAAGCAGGTTGAAGGAACCGGAGACCTCGTCTTGGAAGGGAAGAGTCGGGATCAGTCTTGGGGGCAGGCTTTCCCGAAGGTTTGCAGCTGCGCGGCTGTAGATGCGAGAAGGTTGCAGAGCGAGAAACCGGGGAAAGTCCTGAGAGATAAGGCGCGTTGTTGGGTTGTTTGCATGACCGAAAGGGATACGAGGAGAAGGTAACAATGGGCGGGAACTGCAAATTGTTGAGTGTTTTGCTTGGGATTTTCATCTTCTTGTTTGTTTGTTCTCCAGCATCGAGTCCGGTTTTTGCGGCTGAAGAGGAGACCATTGTAGGGGTGGTGATCAAGACGGAAAAGGGTTTCATGATAGAAGCTGAAGACGGCGACTACATCGTCAAGGGGAAAGATCTCTCGAAGATGGTAGGCAAGATGATCGAGGCCACCGGGATCATCACGGAAACAGACAAGGGTGAAGTGATCGACATCAAGTCGTTTGAGGAAATCAGGGAATGACGTACGGGCGGGGGGCGGCGTATTGTGCCGTTCCCCCCCCCCCGCGATCGACAAAAATGGATGCACAGAATCCGGGCGCATACGAGAGCCCGGAAGGAGCACAGAAATGAAGGACAATGTCTGCCTCGATAAGGATACCGAACCTCCGGACGAAGAAACGGAACCTCCAGGTAAAGATCCCTGTCTGTCCTCAATCCCTCCCATCATTTCGGCAAGTTCTTCCGTCACCCTTTCATCCCTGCTTTTCCCTGCTTCCAAGAAGAATCACCGCACCGGGCCTCGACACGAACACAGCGGCGCCCGGTTTACGATCAGTCCGAGATCGGAGGCCTTCCGGAAGAAGTTCTTCCCTGAGTTCTCCATAAGTGACTGGAATGACTGGCACTGGCAGTTGGGCAACCGGATTCGGACGCGTGAGATGCTGTCACGGATCCTCCGGCTCTCCAGGAGTGAACTCGGCGCTTTGCTCAATCACGGGACTCCTCTGCCTGTCTCGGTAACCCCGTACTATGCGGGCCTGCTCGATACCGACAACCCTTTGCAGGCATTGCGGCGGACTGTCATTCCTGTAGAAAGTGAGTGCATGCATGCGCGTGGGGAAGACGACGATCCTTTGAACGAGGAAAAGGACAGTCCCGTACCGGGCCTGGTCCATCGCTATCCGGACCGCGTCCTGTTTCTTGTCACGGATTTCTGTTCCACTTATTGCCGCTATTGCACAAGGTCCCGCATGGTCGGAAAGAGGAGCGAAGACTGCTTGAGCCGCGGGAACTGGGAGCCTGCGTTGCGGTACATCGAGAAGAACGCGCAAATCCGTGATGTACTGCTGTCCGGAGGAGACCCGCTCACCCTCTCGAATCATCGCCTGGAATGGCTGCTTTCGAGGTTGAGGCGAATATCTCATGTCGAACTTATTCGCATCGGTACGAAGGTCCCCGTCGTGCTGCCTCAACGGATTACCCCCGCTCTCACCCGCATGCTCAAGCGCTACCATCCCTTGTGGATGAGCATCCACTTCACACACCCGGATGAACTCACCCCCGAGACCAGGCATGCCTGCGGAAGGCTCGCTGACGCTGGGATTCCCCTTGGCAGCCAGACGGTGCTCCTTGCCGGTGTGAACGACGATGTGGAGATTATGAAACGATTGGTCCATGGGTTGCTCCAGTTGAGAGTCAAGCCCTACTACCTTTACCAGTGTGATCCGATATCGGGCTCTTTTCATTTCCGGACGCCGGTTCAAACCGGGCTGGACATCATCCGGGGCCTCCGGGGGCACACGACGGGATACGCGGTTCCCACTTACGTCATCGACGCGCCTGGTGGAGGAGGTAAAATTCCTCTTCTGCCGGAATATGTCGCCGGCCGGGAAGGAGACAGCCTGATCCTGACGAATTACGAAGGCAAAGCATTCCGCTATCCGGATTGCGGCGGCAGCGGTGCGGGCAACTGATTCCATGCAGTCGCGGAAGAAGGTATTTCCAACGTCTTCCTCGATCTTTTTTCGGAAGAACGAATGATGAAAGTCGGATTGACCTACGATCTTCGGCAGGATTACCTTGCCGCGGGATACGCGGAAGAAGAGACGGCGGAGTTCGACCAGCCGGATACCATAGAGGCCATAGAGCGGACTCTGCAGCAGTTGGATTATGAGACGTTAAGGATCGGCAGCGGCAGGGAGCTTGTGCGTCGTCTGGCTTCCGGCGAGCGGTACGACCTTGTTTTCAATATTGCGGAGGGATTGAGGGGATATGGGAGAGAAGCCATGGTCCCCGCGCTTCTGGATGATTTTGCAATACCTTATACCTTTTCTGACCCCCTCGTACTGGCGCTTGCTTTGCACAAGGCCATGGCGAAGCGTGTTGTAAGGGATCTGGGAATTCCGACGGCAGAATTTGTGGTGGTTGAGCGGGAAGCGGATGCAGCCGCCGTCGAACTGCCATTGCCTCTGTTTGCAAAGCCTGTGGCGGAAGGCACCGGCAAGGGTGTCGGCATTGCTTCGAGGATTGTTGCCAGGGAGCAACTGCCGACGGTGTGCCGCGGCCTGTTGACCGCATTTGAGCAGCCCGTGCTGGTGGAGAGTTTTCTGCCCGGCAGGGAATTTACAGTAGGCATCGTGGGGACCGCAGAGAAGGCCGAAGCGCTTGGTGTGATGGAGGTTTTTCTTAAAGACGCGGCGTCGGGGGATTCCTATTCCTACGTGAACAAGAGAGACTACGTGAGGGCAGTCGAGTACGCCCTGGTCGAAGACGCAGAAGCATCGATGGCAAGTCAGACGGCGCTCAAGGCCTGGAGGGGACTCGGATGCAGAGATGGAGGCAGAGTGGACCTGCGGTCGGATTCTCGGGGGATTCCTCATTTCATTGAAGTCAACCCGCTTGCCGGACTGAATCCCGTTCATTCGGACCTTCCGATCCTCGCAGGGCGGGCGGGGGTTTCCTACCGGGAACTTATAAGCCGAATCATGCGCTCAGCCATGGACCGAACAGGCTGGCACAAGAATCTGCGAAGCTGACTCCTGGTTATTGAGACTGACGTCATGGGTGAAAAGGTCGTGGTTTTGCACAGCGAGGTGAAGGAGGGTGCCGCCATGGACGAAAAGGATGTCCTTGTCCAGGTTGAAGCCGTATCCGAAGCGCTTTTGGATCTCGGGTACCGGCCGGTGGCAGTGCCTTTCACCCTCGATACACGACGCGTGCTGGACACCGCTGCCGGCGCGGCGTTCGTCTTCAACCTGGTCGAGACGGTCCAGGGGTCCGGGCGGCTCATCCATCTCGCCCCTTCGCTGCTCGAACACGCAGGAGTGCCCTTCACGGGAAGCGGTTCGGAAGCACTTTTTCTCACCTCGAACAAGGTGGCTGCCAAGAGATGCATGAGATGGGAAGGGCTGCCGACACCGGAGTGGTTCGTTGCCGCGGATTTGTCGCCGGGCAGGGAATGGTTGCCGAAGACCTGCATCGTCAAATCGGTATGGGAGCATGCGTCCATCGGGCTGGACGATGCCTCCGTTGTGCGGGTGGACAGCAGGGAAAGCCTGCTGAACCAACTGCTGGAGAAAAGGGCATGCCGGGGCGGAGAATGGTTTGCAGAATCGTATGTTGAAGGCAGGGAGTTCAACGTATCGGTACTGGAATCGGAATCTGGACTCCAGATTCTGCCTCCGGCAGAGATCGTCTTTTCCGGCTTCCCTTCGGGCAGGGCCAGAATACTGGGCTACAGGGCGAAATGGGATTCGCGGTCCTTTGAATACCTTCACACGGAGCGTCGTTTCAAGTTCCAGGGAGTGAAGCCGGATTTCCAGGAAGAACTCGAAGACCTTGTGCGACGGTGCTGGGATCTGTTCGGTCTGAGAGGGTATGCCAGGGTGGACTTCAGGGTGGACGATGACGCACGAGTGTGGATCCTGGAGGTCAACGCGAATCCGTGCCTCTCCCCCGATGCCGGTTTCGCTGCCGCGTGTGATCAAGCGGGATTGAGCTATAAGGGGCTTGTCGAACGGATCGTTGCGGGGAGGCATTGCATTGATTCATAAGGAGACACCGAGCATTCGAACCAGGCCGTGGCTGACCGGGGATGTTGGGTACCGCGAGCATGTGACCTCCTTCGACGTGGATGCCGTCGGATATCTTGTCGAATCGGCGGGTGTGTTTTCTGAAAGCGAGAAGAAACTGGCCGTCGAGCTTGTGAAAGAACGCCTCGAAAAAGGGATCGAAAGCGGCTACTTGTTTCTGTTCGGGGAAACAGCCGGCGGACTCCTGGGCTATGCGTGCTTCGGGCCCATTCCATGCACCGCGGACAGCTACGATCTCTACTGGATCGTGGTTTCAGACGCATGCAAAGGTTCGGGGCTTGCCGAAAGACTCCTGGAGAAGACGGAAGGAATCATCTCGGCAGAAGGCGGCGGGAAAGTCTATGTCGAGACCTCCATGCGGGATGAATACGCACGCAGTCGCCGGTTCTATTCGAAAAACGGCTATCGCATGGAGGCGGTTCTGGAAGACTTCTATGCGCCCGATGATCATAAGGCGATCTTCGTAAAGAACATCGGGCAACGATGAGCAGCACCGCCCGGGTGGGATGTCTTGCAGGCGGCCCGTCCGCCTATTCCGATTCGGCTTGTTCGGCCGTGTCCCTCAGCTGGTTCGCCAGACTGCACACGCTGCACAGATCCGCGTAGGTGGGCTGCAGACATTGCCTGCAGGTGCCGAAGTCTGCATCTGCTGACGGGCTTTGCCTCCCGTTTACATAAGAAAAGAGAAAGTCACGCTTGGTGCCCGGCATCCTGGATTCGAGGAAATCGAGAGCTTCCTTGAAGTTGTGGCTGGTTGCACCCCGGGAATAGGGGCATTTGGTTCCGACGGGTTCGATGGACCTGATCGAGCAATAGGTCAGGATTTCGACGGCATCGAGCCTGTACAGGGGCTTCATTTTGGCCGGGATCATCGGGTGAGGCGAAGGAAGGTAAGGGTACTGCTTTTCGAAATACTGGGTTCGATGGCGCATGAGGTTGCCCAGCAGACGTCCGGCTTCGTCGTCAAGGTTGTGACCGGTGGCCAGGACTTTCGATCCTTCCCTGGACGCAAAACGGTTGAGAATTTGGCGTTTGAGAAGACCGCAGACGGAGCAGATCTTCCGGCGTGTGCGCCTGCGGATCTCATCGACACTGTAGCCGAAGGCGTCTTCAAGTGAGTACCGCACCCAGGGAAGGTTTCTCTCTCGTGCAAAGGCCGATATGGCTTCGGCTGAAGCCTCGGAGAAGCCCTCGATCCCCAGGGACAGGTGGAGACCTCTGGTCGGATACCCGAGGGAGTGCAGGACATCCCAGAGTGCAAGAGAATCCTTGCCCCCGGAAACTGCAACAAGAATGGGGGCGGTTGAATCGACAGCGAATTTCTTCATTGCCCTCACGACGGCGCTGTGAAAGAAGTGGACAAAGCAATCGGGGCAGAAGAGTGCATGATGCTGAGGAAGCCTGATGTGTGCCTGCTGCCTGCAGCGGGTACATTTTGCACCTGGCGGAAGTGGAACAGAAGCTTTCGTCATGGGTTCACGGTTCCCTGGATTGTTCTTGTCCAAATGATAACTGATTCCTCCCGATCAGGCTATATGATACCATATTTTGTGCGCGGAAGAGTAAACTCCACCAGGGAGAAGAAGAGATGGAAGGAATGCACTACGAGGGCACGATTATCCGGCCCCCCAGCGAGGCGGACAGCATTATTCTGCAGGTGACGGTCGGGTGTTCCCACAACAAATGTACGTTTTGCGGAACGTACAAGGGGAGTCGTTTTCGAATCAAGGACCAGGAAGTCATTGACGCCGACATCGCCTATGCGGCGGAGCATCTTTCCTTTCTGCGGCGAGTCTTTCTGACGGATGGAGATGCTCTTATCCTGCCACAGGATCGCCTGGTGCGGATACTGACCCGGATTCGCGGGAAGATGCCCTCGATACAAAGGGTCGGGCTGTATGGCAATGCAAAAAGCATCCTGCGCAAGTCCGCAAAACAACTGGCTGAACTGCGTGAGTTGGGGCTGGGCATCGTCTACCTGGGACTTGAAAGTGGTGACGATGAGGTGCTGAAGTCGATCAGAAAGGGCGTCGCCGCGGAAAGGATCGTGGAAGCGGGAAGCCGGATCAGGGAAGCGGGGCTGAAGCTGTCGGTGACGGCTCTGCTGGGAATTGCCGGCCGGGAACGTTCCCTGATTCATGCCCGGGCGACGGGAGAGGCTCTTTCGGCCATGGATCCGAATTACGTGGGAGTATTGACTCTGATGCTGCTTCCGAACACGGAACTGTGGCGGGAAGTCAGGGAACAAAGATTCGAACTGCCAACACAGCCCGAACTCATGCTGGAACTCAGAGAAATGCTGTTTCACACGAATATGACTCGAGGTCTCTTTTTCTCCAATCATGCATCCAATTACCTCGCATTGAGAGTAAAGATGCCGGCGGACAGGGAAAAGGCACTGAAGGTCATCGACGGTGCCCTGCAAGGAAACGTTCCCTTGAAGCCTGAATGGATGCGGGCTCTCTGACGATCGAATTCTTGATGAGGGGATCCGGGCGGAAGGTGGACGAGGCCTGGTGGAAGGGTCGAACAGTCATGGTTGGAGCAGCGAGAGGGCGGAAGCGGGGCGCCCTCGCGGCCCGAACACTCAGTTCTGCCCCCACCTCAGTTTTGTCCTCAGGATCTCGAAATAGTCGATGGCGGGTGTCTTGATCAATCTGAGGGGATTGGCCGCGGCTGTGATGATGATGATGTCCGAGGGGGTGAGCAGGCATCCCACCTGGCCGTCGCATGTGAGTGTAACATCCCGGGTAGGTTCGGCCAGTTCCACCTGGATGGTGATGTTCGGTGGAAAAATGATGGGTCGGTTTGTGAGAGTGAAGGAGCATATGGGAGTGACGATGAGGGCCTTGGCCGTGGGGAAAACAATCGGGCCACCAGCGGAAATGTTGTAGGCGGTCGAACCGGTGGGAGTCGAAATAATGAGGCCGTCTCCCCGGTAATGAGTGAGGAAATGACCATCGATAGAGGTTTTGAGGTCGATGATTCTGGCCAGTGCCCCCTTGTTGATGACGGCGTCATTGAGGACGCGCTGCCTGAAGATCTCCCGGTTATCCCGCCTGATGGAGACTCTCAGGCGCATCCGTTCCTCGATCTCGCACTGGCCGTCCAGGATCTTCTCCAGCTGGTTGAAGCACGATTCCACGGTGATTTCGGTCAGGAAGCCGAGGCCTCCCAGGTTGATTCCCACGATGGGCGTGGGCAGGGTTTCGATCAGCCTTGCGACACTGAGAAAGGTTCCGTCTCCTCCGAGCACGATCACCAGTCCCGCGGTCTTCGGGATTTTGAGCTTATCCGAAACGAGTGCGGCGTTGGGGTCATCGATATTTTCGGCACAGTGCACCAGAATACGACGCTTTTCGAGCCAGTCCTTGATACGCAGGGCCAGTTCCGATGCTTCCGGGCGGGAATGTTTGTAGACGATGAAGATCTCCTGCATGAACGTCCTCCCAGGTATGGATTTATAGGCAAATCGTTCAAAAAATACACGAAAAATATTTGTAAAAAGAACCGGTTTGAACTAATTTGGGCAGATTCATCCAGGCTGGTCGTGCCCTCCAGCCTGCCTGCACGGAATATACTCCATTTCGTTCATGTGATTATGTGGAACATGTCGGATCATGTAAAGGCACTACTTCGTTTAAGGAGGTCCTGTCCGGTGTGATGGAGAACGGTTTCCACCATTCGATGCCTGATGGAACAAGAAAGACGGGTCCAGGATACGTTTCTGCAGGAATGCCATGTCAGGAGATCCTGATTGTGGACGATGAAGAACCCATTCGCGAGTACCTGTCCGAAGCGCTCGCGTCTCTGGGGCACCATGTCGAGACGGCCGTGGATGGTGTAGATGCGGTCGACAAGCTGGAACACAGGTTCTTTGACATCGTGATCACGGACATGCTCATGCCAAGAATGGACGGGATGGAACTGATCAGATTTCTCAGTAAGAACCGCAACGCCGTCGACATTATCGCCATTACCGGGTTGTCCATGGAATACAAGTACACCGACGTCGTCGCGGCAGGGGCAACTGATTTCATCACTAAACCGTTCACCCTGAATGAACTGGAAGCGAAGTTGAACCGGCTGGTCCGTGAGAGACTGATGCGCGAAGAGCTGCAGCGACTGGCCATTCGCGATCCCCTGACCGGTTTGTACAATCGTCGGTTTTTTCAGAATGCCATCCGGAAGGAAGCCATACGCGCCATTCGCTATGGACACCCGCTGTTCCTGTTTTTCCTGGATATCGACCGGTTCAAGGACTACAACGATCAGAGCGGCCACCAGGCCGGGGACGATCTGCTGGTGAAGTTTGCGCAGATCCTCGTCCAGTCCATTCGCCGCGAAGTCGATTCGGCATACCGCTACGGCGGGGACGAATTTACGGTTGTTCTGCCCCATCTGCCGGCCAGCCACGCTTTGGCCGTTGCGGAGCGGATACGAAGGAATTACAACAGGCTGTCATTTCATCCCACCTCTGTTTCCATAGGCATAGCCAGGTACATCGATAAGTCCGTCGGCATCGATCATGACATAGCCGATTTGATTTCGAGAGCCGATCAGGCCCTATATCACACCAAACACGGGATGGGTCGGGATTGCATCTTTTTTGATGAAGAATCAAGGGATTAGCGTTGCTGCCACGCAAGTTTCCCGAGTCTTTGAGCGGGGGAAGACATTTTTCGATGACCGTGGCCGCGTGCGATGGATTTCTCTTGACACTATTCAAGCTGTCCTTTATATAGGGCTACACTTTTCGCGCCGCATGCGCCAGTAAGCAATGGAGAATCTTTAAAAAGTTTTAGATCTCAGCAGTCGGAAATCGGTCCGAAGGTTCTTTTAAAAAAGTTGGAATCCGGGTTGACTGAGTGCCGTTGTCTTTTTTGTTTGGGTTCTATTGTGCCCGCCAGGCATTAGCGTAAGATAGTAGTCCGCCCCTAGTTTTCAGGATGTGAGCCCATCATTTGGAATGGCTGAGGACATGCAAGCCCTGCACGGTTCTCAGGAGTCTCACGGTGGCATCTCCAGGTAATGGGCGGCAAGAATTGATCTGGTTACTGAGAACGGACGGTTCTCCAATGAAACAGGAGGTGACTGCCATGGGCATGGGCAAACCGGAGTTTGGCTTTGGGGTTCACCTGATGCTGGATGGTTATGGCTGTGACCGAGCCAACCTTCAGGACATGGGCCTGATCTACAACTTTTTGGAAGAATACCCGGCCAAAATGGACATGACGAAGATCATGCCGCCCTATGTATTCCGTTACAACGGTTCGGTTCCAGAAGACTGGGGGATATCCGGGTTTGTGTTGATTGCTGAGAGCCACATCAGCATCCATACCTTTCCTGACAAGCAGTATCTGAGCATCGACATGTTTTCGTGCAAGCCGTTCGACACGCAGTTTGCGGTGGAGACGATCAAGGCATACTTCAGGATTCAGAAGTTTGAGATGAAGGTGCTGGACAGGGGCCAGGAGTTTCCCAACACGATCCATGAGTCCGCGCAGGTGGTGCGCATGGACAGGATGCTCATGCAGCGTTCCAGATAAAGAGCTTTTATGGACAGCGCATATGAGATGGGGCCCGGGGGGCTTGAATGCCTCGGGCCCCATAGTTCTTTCCTGGGTTTGGATCTGCCAGAAACGGGCTTCGAAGGCGTGAGGGCGCTGATCATTCCGGCGCCTTACGACGGAACGACCACGTACCGGTCCGGAACCCGAGAAGGTCCAAGGGCTATTCTTGCCGCGTCCAGGGAATTGGAACTCTTCGACGAAGAGACCTGCACCGAAGCGTACCGGCACGGGATTGCCACGCTGGCCGAAGTCCCCGTGACTGTCTCTTCGCCCAGGGATATGGTGGACAATGTGAGAGCGGCCGCGTCGAGCGTGATCTCGGCAGGCAAGCTCCCGGTGCTTCTTGGAGGTGAACATCTCCTCTCGCTGGGAATGATCGAGGCTGTAGCGCAAACCTGGCAGAATGTCACCATTCTGCATGTGGATGCCCATGCGGATCTCAGGGAAACCTACCAGGGCAGCCCCTACAGCAATGCGTGTATCATGCGGCTTGCCCTGAAGCATGCGTCTCTCGTGCAGGTGGGTATTCGGGCCCTGACCGCCGAGGAAAACGACTTCATACGCGACCGGCACATCCCGTGCTTTTTCGCTTACCAGCTTCACAGGCAGCCCGAGTTGTACGGCCGAATCCTGCCTGCCCTGGGAGAGAACGTCTACATCAGTATCGACCTCGACGGATTCGACCCTTCCATCATGCCCGCCGTCGGGACGCCCGAACCCGGAGGCCTTGGATGGTACGAGGTGCTCTCCCTGCTCAGGCTGGTCACGAAAAATCGTCGTGTGGTGGGTTTTGACGTGATGGAACTTCTGCCGATTCCCCAAACGGCCGCACCGGACCTTCTCGCCGCACGCCTGGTGTATAAGCTTCTATCCTACATTTTTCTCGACAACCCCCTCCCTTGTTGATAAATTGCGCACATTCATGTACTATTACCGTGCATTCGCCTCGATGTGCCTGCGGGGGCCGGGGTCTGGAATGTAAGTTGCTCATTCTACAGGAAAGAGACCGACATTGGATGAGGAGTCAGCCAAGGGATTTCAAAATTGGCTCAGGATGTGCTTTCGAAGGCTTGCCAGGATTGAAGACAAGGAGAACATCGAGAAGGAAATCCAGCAGCTGATCGACGAAGGAGAACAGGCCGGGCTCATCTCGGAAGATGAAGGAGAGATGATCCAGGGTATTTTTTCCTTCCGGGACACGATAGCACGAGAAATCATGGTGCCGCGCACGGATGCTGTTTTCGCGCGCGCCGAGACGAACATAGCCGATATCATACAGCTCATCATACAGAGCGGGCATTCCCGCATCCCCGTCTACCAGGAAAACATCGATAATATCATCGGAACGCTGCATGCCAAGGACCTCCTCAACTACTGGGGAAGAGACGACCTGGATGTGAGTACCATCGTTCGAAACCCGTATTTCATACCCGAGACCAAGAAAATCAGCGAGGTTTTGAAAGACCTGAGAGACAACAAGTCTCACATGGCCATCGTTATCGATGAATACGGCGGGACGGCGGGTATCTTGACCTTGGAGGATATCATCGAGGAAATCATCGGTGATGTCATGGATGAATATGATTCCGAGATGAAGTTCATCGTGGAACACGACGACGGCTCCATTTCCGTGGATGCTCGACTGGACGTCGAAGAACTCGAAGACTATCTGCAGTTGGATCTGCCTGAAGGCAAGTTCGAGTCGGTGGGGGGGTTTGTCATCAGCCTGCTGGGCAAGGTCCCGGATGTCGATGAGAAGATTACATACAAAGACCTGGAAATGACCATCGAATCTGCCAACAGCCGCAAGATTGAGAGGATCAGGGTTCGCAAGACGGGAACCGATCATGGCGAGTCGCGGTCCTCAGGAGGTGCCTCCTGGTAGGACTGCTTTGCTCCAGTCTTCACGCAGCCAAAGACCCGGTAAGGGGGGAGCCGGAAGTGCATCCGCAGGCTCTGCCTACCCTCTGAACTGCCCTCCGGAAGACCTTTTTGAATCGTTCGGGATCATATTCGAATATGCCTGTTTCTGGAATCTTACTCAGCAGTTTAAGCGGCATTCTCCTGACCGCCGGTTTTCCCTTCCTTGACTTCTACTACCTGTCGTGGATCGCCCTGGTTCCCCTGCTCGTGGCAGTCCGCGGAAGAACTCCGCGGCAGGCGGCTCTGCTGGGATACCTTTGCGGAATGGTTCACTATGTGACCACCATGTACTGGATCCGGTATGTCATATACCACTACGGGGGACTTGCCTTTCCCCTGGCGGCTCTCATCCTGCTCCTGCTTTGTGCCTACATGTCCGTGTATCCGGCTGCCTTTGCCTTTGCCGCAAAGAAACTGGAGCGGTACCCGATGGCGTGGGTTTTCGGACTTCCGTGCGTGTGGGTGACCCTGGAATTCATCCGGGCTCATGCACTCACCGGATTCCCATGGGCCAGCCTCGGATACACGCAAACGCCTTTCACTCTTCTGATCCAGGTTTCCGATATCACGGGCGTGTTCGGTGTCAGCTGGGTGCTCGTGCTTGCCGGAACGTCTCTTGCCGCTTTGCATTACCGGTTTCGAGCCTGGCCGGGGTTGCTCGTTCTGGCGTTGACGTTATCAGCAGCAGCCTTCTACGGATCGTGGCGCATCGAGCAGATCAGGGCCATGCAGGACCTGGTCTCCCCAGTCAACGTTGCGGTCGTTCAGGGCAATATCGATCAGAGCGTCAAGTGGAATCCTGCATTTCAGCAGGAAACCCTGCAAAGATACAGGCGTCTCACTCTTGAAGCGGTGAAACACGACCCCCAGCCCGATCTCGTCGTCTGGCCCGAAACGGCGGCCCCCTTCTTCTACGGCATCGAACCGAAGCTCACACCCCAGCTCAACGAAATCGTCAGGGAGGCCGGGAAGCCCGTTCTGTTCGGAAGCCCCGCGGCAAGGAGAGTGGGCACCGAGGTGAGGCTGCTCAACCGGACTTATCTGCTGGAAAAGGATGCGACGGTGAGCGGGGCGTATGACAAGCGTCACCTGGTGCCTTTCGGGGAATATGTTCCACTGAAGACACTTCTGTTTTTTGTCAACCGGCTTGTGGAATCCGCGGGAGACTTTGTGCCCGGCGACGATCCTTCTCCGCTGGGATTCAATTCGCTGTCCATGGGAATTCTCATCTGCTACGAGGGGATCTTCCCCGGATTGTCGCGCGATACCGTTCTGCGTGGAGCGACGTCTCTGTTTAACCTGACCAACGATGCCTGGTATGGAGATACGAGCGCACCCTACCAGCATCTCGAGATATCCCGGTGGCGTGCCGTCGAGTTTCGCGTACCCCTGGTGCGCGCAGCGAATACGGGAATCAGTGCGATGTTCGACGCCACGGGTGTTCCCTGTGGAACGATTCCGTTGAACCGGGAAGGCTATCTGATCTGCAACATTCGTCCGATACGGCTGCTGACGATTTATGCCAGATGGGGCGACTTCTTCGCGTGGTTTTGCACCTTGACCGCTGCCTGTGCAATGTTACTATGCATTTACACAAGAGAGTCCGAGTCGAACGACTCACAAAAGGAGGTATCCATATGACCATCACCTTTGATATCGGTGAAACAAAAGCCGCCTTGAAAGATCTGTCTCAAAGATTCCAGACACTGGGAGGCTATCTTTGACATAGAAGGCAAACAGAAACGCCTGCTGGAAATCGAGCGGATTCTCTCCAACCCGGAGTTTTGGGACAAACCCGAAGAAAGCAAGGTCATTCTCAAGGAAAGAGCGGAGCTGAGCGATATCCTTCAGACCTGGAAACGCCTGTCGGATGAACTCGAGGAGAACGAGCTTCTCCTGGATATGGCGCTGGAGGAGACGGACCAGGAGACCTTTAAGGACGTTTACGAGAAGACGGGCGACCTGCGCAGGGACCTGCGGAGTATTGAACTGCGGCAGATGCTGAAGGAAGAAAACGACGACAAGAACGCCATTGTGAGCATCAATGCAGGAGCCGGGGGAACGGAAGCCCAGGACTGGACCGAGATGCTTGTACGCATGTATCTGCGCTGGTGCGAAAGAAAGAGCTTTGCCGTTCAGATTGTGGACTTGCTGGAGGGGGAAGAGGCGGGAATCAAGAATACGACTTTCACGGTTTCCGGGCCCAATGCCTATGGACTGTTCAAGGCCGAATCGGGCATTCACCGGCTGGTTAGAATTTCCCCTTTTGACGCAAGCGGTCGTCGACACACTTCGTTTGCTGCCGTTCTTGTGTTTCCCGAGGTGGATGACAGGATAGAGATCGAGGTCAAGCAGGCGGATCTGCGTATCGATACCTATCGAGCCAGCGGGGCCGGCGGACAGCATGTGAACAAGACGAGTTCCGCCGTGCGGATCACCCACCTGCCTACCGGCATAGTGGTACAGTGCCAGAACGAAAAATCGCAGCATCGAAACCGTGACATTGCCATGAAGATCCTGAAAGCGAGGCTGTACGAGCGGGAAAAGCGCCTTCAGCAGGAGAAGCTCCAGGAGACTCACGACAACCTCGACGAAATCGCCTGGGGCAGCCAGATCCGTTCCTACGTGCTGCAGCCGTACAGGCTCGTCAAGGATCATCGCACAGGGTTTGAAAAGGGAGATGTTGAGAGTGTGCTGGACGGAGACCTGGATGATTTCATTGAAGCCTATCTTATGAGCCGGCTGAGTGGAAAGTAGGAGTTCGGATCCTGCACTACAATGAGGCAAGAAGCCGGGCGAGATTGTACCGTGTTCCGGCCTTCCTCGCACTCATTTCCCGTACCCTCATCGCTGAAAAAGCTGATACTTCAGCTGCTTCTCGATGCAAACACTTCCGTTGTTTACTGAAGGCCTGTACAAATAAGGTTGTGTCCGGGAGGCGTTCATAGTAGGTAGTCGAACGATTTGCCGGGCAGCAGGGTACGAATGCCGGGTTTCGTGGATGGAGAAAGGTAGATAACCTCGGGTGAACGAGACCGCCGGGTTCCTGCGCGGGATAAAGCTCCGGACGCGTCTCATGAGCATCGACGGTGAGCAGACCGCAGCGGGACGTTTGCCGGACGGATGAGAGGCGTTTCTTTACCGGAGTTGAAAAGGCAAGGCAAGTATGAATATCCTGCAGGGTATTATTCTAGGGATCGTACAGGGTCTGACCGAATTTCTGCCGATCAGCAGTACTGCGCACGTAACGGTAACAGGCAAATGGATGGGCCTGATTTCCCTGGATCACCCCGAACAGTGGACGGCCTTTATCGCCGTAATCCAACTGGGTACGCTTGCCGCAGTCCTGCTGTATTTCCTCCGCGACATCATCGAGATTACCCTCTCGTTTCTGAAGGAGAACCTCGGGGAGCGCCGGAAATTCCGGCACCAGTCGCTGCAGTCCAGGCTGGGTTGGTATGTGATCATCGGATCCCTTCCTGTGTGCACCCTGGGAATAGTCTTCAAGAAGATCATCGAGGGCCATCTTACCAAGAGCATGCTCGTCATCTCGCTCAGCCTCATCATCCTTGCCCTCATCCTCGCCTTCGCCGAACTCACGGCACGGTTTTCCAAGTCGCTGCAGAAGATCACATGGCTCGATTCGCTGTGCGTGGGTTTTGCCCAGGCGCTCTCTCTCATACCGGGTTCGTCCCGTTCCGGGACCACCATCACCGCAGGTCTTCTCGTGGGGATGAAGCGTGACGTGGCTGCGCGGTTTTCCTTCCTTCTGAGCATCCCGGCGGTGCTGGCGAGTGGTCTTCTCCAGTTCTGGGAAAGCCTTAGGTTCATGAATTCCCAGGACATGATGGTCATGGCCGTATCGACCGCCGTGTCGGCTGTCAGCGGATACGCCGCCATTGCATTTCTTCTGAGGTTTCTGCGTTCCCATTCCACGTTCATCTTTGTCTTCTACCGGATCGCCCTGGGCAGCATTCTGCTGTGGCTTGCCCTGCGCTACGACTTTTCGTGACAGAAGCGCTCTATCGGGGATTTCAAAACAGCACGCCTCCCCCATTTCTCCAAGTTCCTGCGTCCCGTCTTTTTCCGACAGGCGGGGAATGCCCGGTGAACGGACATCATATCGTACAAAAATGTTCAGAAATTCTTAGAGAATTTCATCGCTCTACAATCTTGTCCTCAAGTTTTTCACTGGCACGCCCGATTGTGCGTGGTCCTCTTTAAACTAATTTAATAAGCGTTATCCATAGGTTAAATGAACACAGACGAGTGCGGATCGGTAGTTGGCACAAGACTTGGTATTACAAACCGCCGAAAGACGGCTGCTCAAGTTGAGAACGCAATGTTGGATAAAGTTACCGGAAATGGAGGTGCAGGAGAGATGATCAAGATAGAAGCCATCATTAAACCGTTTCGCCTGAACGAGGTGCAGGAGGCGCTGCTGGCTCTCGGGGTGCAGGGAATGACCGTGGTCGAGGTCAAGGGATTCGGGCGCCAGAAGGGACACGTGGAGCTTTACAGGGGAGCCGAATACCAGGTGAACTTCGTTCCGAAGCTTCTGGTCATTGCGGTGGTACCCGATGTTCTGGCCGATCAGGCTGTGGATGCGATTCAGAAGGCTGCTGTTACGGGGAAGATCGGCGACGGGAAAATCTTTGTTTCACGCATCGACGAAGCGGTGCGCATCCGCACCAAAGAGACAGGCCCGGAAGCCTTGTAGCGTTGCCAATTTGAATACGGAAAAACCGATTAGGGGATTTTTCCGGGTTACAGGTGAGGAGGTTTACATGTTTTCATTCTTGACATCCAGATCTGCAAAGTCAGCAATGCCGGGTTTCGCGGCAGTATTGGCCGGGTGGGCCGGCCTTCTCGTCGTGCTCGCAACGGGAGGGGCGGCCCTTGCGGAGGAAGCTGCGGCACCGGTTTTGGATTCGGGAGATACGGCGTGGCTGTTGACATCGAGCGCTCTCGTCATGTTTATGACCCCGGGGCTTGCCCTCTTCTACAGCGGCCTGGTGCGACGGAAGAACGTACTCAGTTCCTGCATGCATTCCTTTGTCGCCCTTGCAGTCATTGGAGTCCAGTGGATGGTGATCGGGTATTCGCTCGCTTTCGGAGAGGGAAACAGCTGGATCGGGGATTTCAGCCATGTGTTCCTGGTGGGCATCGGTCCTGATTCTCTGAGCGGAACCATTCCCACGTACCTTTTCATGTGGTTCCAGGGGATGTTCGCCATTCTTACTCCCGCTTTAATCAGCGGTGCCATTGCGGAACGCATGAAGTTCAGCGCCTATGTCCTCTTTCTTGTCCTCTGGGCGACGCTGGTCTACGACCCCGTGGCTCACTGGGTATGGGGCGGAGGCTGGATCCAGAAAATGGGAGCCCTCGACTTCGCCGGGGGAACGGTGGTCCATCTGTCATCGGGAGTGTCCGCACTTGCCATGGCCATGCTTCTTGGCAAGAGGCTGGGGTATCCCAACGAGCCTTTCATTCCTCACAACCTCACCCTGACGCTGCTCGGACTCGCCATGCTGTGGGTGGGCTGGTTCGGGTTCAATGCGGGGAGTGCGCTGGCAGCCAATGCAAGTGCGTGCCTGGCCTTCACGACCACCATGATTGCATCTGCGGCGGCGGCTTTTTCATGGATGATGATGGAATGGATGCTGCACAGGAAGCCGAGTGCTCTCGGTATCGCTTCAGGAAGCCTTGCCGGCCTGGTGGTCATCACCCCTGCCGCGGGGTTTGTAACACCGACCTGGTCTCTCGTTCTCGGTCTTTCAGCCGGAATCATCTGCTACTACGGGATACGAATCAAAACGAAGCTGGGTTTTGACGACTCCCTCGATGTCGTCGGGATTCATGGTGTGGGAGGTGCCTGGGGCGCAATCGGCACAGGTCTGTTCGTGACGGTCGGAGGGGAAGGGCTCATATCGGGCAACCCTGTGCAGGTCTGGACCCAGTTCGTCAGTGTAGCGGTGGTGGGTGTCTATGCCTTCGGACTCACCTATGCCATCGGGTACCTGCTGGATAAGACGATTGGACTGAGGGTGGAAGAAGACGAGGAAGTGATCGGGCTGGATCGCGAACTTCATGGTGAAACGGGATACAGCCTCTAGAAGAGGTTCACGGTAGATCCGGCGATTGTGCCGCCGAAACGTTTGGATACCGGATCCGTCAACCGCCCGGTTCGTCCGCCTCACAGGGGAGGACGAGCCGGGCGGTGGCTTTTGGATCGAGCGGTTCGAATTGCAGAAAAACCTTGGCCGACGAGGAAACCATATCAACCGAAGTCGGGCAGTTGCACCTTGAGGATATCCTCCCTGGGATTGATTCTGTCCAGTTTCACGCGAGTCATCTGCCCCGCCTGCAGCCGTGAATTCTCAGGAACGGGCGCGTTGATTTCAATCAGGAAATCCGGGAGAAGAAGATGTGCATACCGGTCGTTGCGTTCGAGGATGATGGCGTCCAGGATCTGTTTGTCTTCCTGCTCCATGTATTTCAGAATCCAGTAGCGGTTCCATCTGCGCTGGATGAAGAAGATCCTGGACTGAACAACTCCCAGCTTGACGATCAACTGCTGCAGTTCGTCCTCCATGTAAGGCTGGGCTTGACCCGCAAGAAGATGTTTGATCTGGCGCTGAACGACCAGGTCGGTGTACCGGCGGATGGGTGAAGTCACCGTGGTGTAGTGAGGAAGGGCGAGTGCGCAGTGGGCCTTCGGCCTCGTATCGAGTTCAGCGCGGGCAAACAGGCGCCTCTGCCTGTAGATATGGAAGATTTCGTGTTCGCTTTGAGTGAAATCCGTTTCCGGTTTGCATTCTCCCTGGCTTCTGAAGATGGAGGGAATGTCACGCTTGGCGAGAAAGGACGCAGCCAGCGCGTTGGCGGCGATCATCCATTCGGAAACGGTAATCTGGCTGGGGGATTCCTTCTCATAGCGATATACCTGGATCATGCCCGCCGAATTGACATAAACGTTGATTTCCGGGAGGGGAAGAATCACCGCTCCGTTTTCTATCCTGGCGGCTCTGAGCTTTGCGGCCAGATCATGGAGAGGGGCGAGTGCGGGGTCGTTTTCGATGCGCTGGTTGGCCTGTTCGTACGTAATCTGTTCGCGCACCCTGACCAGGCTGGAGGTGATCTCCCAGTCTCGAACAATTCCCGTGCCGTCGACCTTGATGAGGAAGCTCAGGGCCGGCCTGTCTTCTCCTGCCCGCAGGCTGCATATGCCCTCTGAAAGGGAGGGAGGGATCATGCAGATGCGCCCGTCGGGCAGGTAAATGGAGCTCGCCCGGGATTCCGCTTCATGGTCGATGGTCCCCCCTTTGGGCACGAAATGAGCCGCGTCGGCAATGTGGACTCCCACCTCGAAAAGCCCGTCATCGAGCACACGAAGGCTGAGAGCGTCATCGTAGTCCCTGGTGAGTGGACTGTCGATGGTGAGCACGTGAAGGTGCCGCAGATCGCGGCGGCCCGGAATTTCCAGGTCTCCGACAGGATGGGCGTCTTCGGCAGCTTCGGCGGCTCTTGTGACTTCCTCCGGAAAATCGGGAGTGATCCCCTGTTCGTGCAGAAAAAGATTTTCATTTTCGTGCCAAACCCCCAGTCGAACCAGCAGGCGGAAGACGGCCTGAGTTTGACAGGGAACAGCGGCTCTCTTCAACAGTTCCTTTACAAATCCGCTTTCCGGAGATTCCTGGCCGAAAAGACAGAAGCTCTTCAGACTCCCGATCAGCCTCTCCTCATCGTCAAGCGGCATGCGGGGCTTGCGGTTCCATACGGCGTGAAGCCACCTCGAACCCTTATCGAGCCGCTCCTCCCTTTCCACTTCCCTTTGCATCTCCAGGCGCCGCTGTTCGACCTTGTCAGCGGACCGGGCGAAAAACTTTCCATCCTTGAACTGAAAATAGAGGCGGTCGAGGAGCAGTACGCGTTGAGTTGCAGCAACCTGGTGATCGGTAACGGGGGTGGGAAAAACGAATTCGGCCAGCTGCCTCACATCGTATCCGTCTTCCTCGCTTTCGAGCAAAGACCAGAGCTCTTCGACACGGATGTCTTCCATGAGTTCGCTGCGCAAGGCCCTGATAGACAAGAGCCGTTGAACTAGCTGGTCGCGGCTGATGCCGGCGGGCAGAGGTTCCGAACCGAAGTGAATGATACGGCTCTGCGCCAGGTTGAGTTCACGATTGTGCTCCGTGAGTATGCTCAGGCGCCCGTTTTTTTCCGCCAGGCAGACGCCGCAGACGATTTCCCTGGACTCGAAAAATTCGAGCACGGTGCCGACCGGGACGATCCAAGATTCATCTTGACTCATTATCGATCTCCAACCCTGGCAAATGTCTTCATTTTTTTCATATACGATTCGATCCCCGATGCAATAGCCCCGGCGGCATTCTTCTGAAAATTCCCGTCTTTCAACAAGAGCTCCTCCCGTTCATTGCTGATGAAAGCCGTCTCGATCAGTATGCTCGGCATTTCAGCGCCCAGGAGCACAAGAAACGGCGCCCGTTTCACTCCAAGATCCCTCAGGCCGCCGTGGCGGGCCTGCAGGTTCTTTACCATGCTTGATTGTACCTCATGGGCGAGCAATGACGACTCGTTCTGTTTCGTGTTCTGCATCAAGTCCTTGATGATCGCCTCGAGATCGCTGATCTTTCTGCCGGCCGGCGCATTCTCTCTTGCCGCCACCCGCGCCGATTCGTTGTCCCTGGAAAGATCCAGGAAGTAGGTTTCGATCCCGCATCGGGAACGGTCTTCATGTGCATTGACGTGAATGGAGACAAAAAGGTCTGCTTTCCTGGCGTTGGCGAATGCGGTTCGCTCTTCGAGCGACATGCTGCGGTCCCTTGTCCTGGTAAGGAACACCTCACAGTCGGTTCGGGTCTCGAGGATCTTCTTCAATTCCTTCGCAATGGCGAGGGCGATATCCTTTTCGTAGACATTGTTCGGGCCGATGGCTCCCTTGTCCTTGCCTCCATGGCCGGGATCCAGGACGATTCTTTTCACGTCGAGAGCCAGCTGTCGTGCCAGGCTGGGGCTTCGAGCGGGATCCGCTTCGCGTGCTCCCTCCTGTTTCAAGGCAGTCTTTGACGGTTTCGAAGCCGACTTCACGGATGCGGAGGATTTTGAGACTGGTGGATGCTTTTCGGATGGCTGCGCGACGGCCGGCTTTTCCTTCCTTGTCTTGTGTCCGAGCCTTGCCTGGAGATCAGTGGCCATTCGAGCTGCCTTCGGCTGCATGTCTCCCTTCGGAAAATACAGGCTGACCTTGGCAAATTCCAGGTAAGCCTGAGCGGGATCGCGGTGCATCATGAGTACGCCGGTAAGGTACTGGGCATCGTCGGCAAGGGGGCTTCGAGGAAAGACCCGCACCACTGTCTTGTAGTTTTCCAGAGCTGCCTGGAAATCGCCGGCATTTTGAGTCGTATCGTATCGCAGGTGATAACACTGCCCGAAAAGATAATAGCACCTGTCGGTGAACTCCCCCTTGGTATCCGCCCGCAACACCTGGTGAAGATTCTGGATGCTCTGGCTTAGAGTCTCGACTCTCTTCGAATCCGGAGGCATGGACAGGGAGGCTTTGTAGTTCTTCAGAGCCTCGTTGTAAAGATGTTCCGGGGAGTCCGCTCGGGCCGCCCCGGTTGCACACAACACAAGGATGCAGCAGCAGAACAGTCGTATGTAGAATCCCGTGCGGAAAGAATGCCTCTTCATGATTTCCCCGTCGTGACCGGCGGAGTATTCCCCGCTCCATTCTTTCGTTTCGAACCGCTCTGCAGCTGTTCCTGAAAAGCGTAGAGGGTCTGAAGGGCGGCAAGAGGGGTGAGACGATCAAGATCCAGGGAGACAATCCGGTCTCTCAGCCATTCCGGGGACCGCTGAAAAAGACTCAACTGGACCCCGGTCTCCTTCTCCTTCACCATTCGCGGCCGTCTTGCCGGAGGCTTCGGCACCGGAAGAAGTGACACCTGGCCCGCTTCGAGCCTTCCCAGGATCTCCCTGGCACGTTCGATGGCTTCCTGGGGAAGTCCGGCAATCTGGGCCACGTGAATCCCGTAGCTTCTGTTGGCTCCCCCTGGCACCAGTTTATGAAAAAACAGGATCTCCTGGTTCCATTCCCGGATCGCCACGTTGAAATTCTTGACTCTAGGCCTGGTTCGAGCCAGTTCGGTCAGTTCATGATAGTGAGTGGCAAAAAGCGTCTTGACTCCGACGCCCTGGAGATCGTGCAGGAATTCAGCAACTGCCCAGGCTATGCTCAGACCGTCGTAGGTGCTCGTGCCCCTGCCGATTTCGTCGAGGATAATCAGGCTGCGCGGAGTAGCCTGGTGCAATATGTTGGCGGTTTCCTGCATCTCGACCATGAAGGTGGAACGGCCCCGGGCCAGGTCGTCCGAGGCGCCGATTCGAGTGAAAATGCGGTCCACCAGGCCGATGTGTGCCTCGGAAGCAGGAACAAAGCTTCCCACGTGGCTGAGCAGAACGATGAGAGCCGCCTGACGCAATATGGTGGACTTGCCCGCCATGTTCGGACCGGTGATGATCATGATCTGCTGATCTTCCTGGTCGAGATCGAGGTCGTTGGGAACGAAGGAGCCGTCTTCGAGAAAACGTTCAATGACGGGGTGCCGGCCGTCACGGACGAGGACGGAATCGGAAAGGTCGACGCGCGGTCGGCGGTAGTCGTTCCGGGAGGCAACCTCGGCCAGTCCCGCAAGGCAGTCGAGACGAGCCACCTTCTCGGCCATGCCTTGAATACGCTCACTTTCTTGGCTCACTGCCTCACGAAGCCGGGCGAAAAGGATCTGCTCGAGTTCCAGCCTTTTTTCATCCGCTTCCAGAACCTGGGTTTCAAAGGACTTCAGGTCCTCGGTAATGAAACGTTCGGCGTTGACGAGTGTCTGTTTGCGGAAATAGTGCTCGGGAACGGAGGACAGGTTGGATTTCGAAACTTCGATGTAGTACCCGAACACCTTGTTGAAACGGACCTTGAGGGAGCCGATGCCGGTCCTGACGCGTTCGCCTGCTTCGTATTCCGCCATCCAGCTTTTTGCATCGCGGCTGAGGCGAACGTAATGGTCGAGTTGCTCGTCGACTCCCTGCCGGATGACGCCTCCCGAGTTCATGAGGGGAGGAGGGGGATCGGTAAGAGTATTTTCGATGAGTGCAGCCACATCTTCCAGGTCGTCCCAGGTTTCTGCAAGCTCCGAGAGAAGGCGGCTTGAACACTGCACCAGCGCAGCCTTGAGAGCGGGCAGGAGCTGGAGGGATCTTTTCAGATTGGTCAGGTCGCGCGGGCTGGACGTGCCTGTGCTGTTCCGACCGTTGAGACGTTCAATATCGTTCATTTCTTCGAGCAGACGCAGGATGTCGTTACGGAGCCCGCTTTCGTAAACCAGTTCTTCGACGGCATCCAGCCTGGCATCGATCCGCTCGACATCGAGCAGAGGATAACGCAGCCAGTGCTGGAGCTTCCGTCCGCCCATCCCGGTTCGGGTCTGGTCCATGACGTCCATAAGGGATCCCTTGCGGCCGTCGAAGCTCAGCGAATGAAAGATCTCGAGGTTGCGTACCGTAGCCTCGTCAAGAACCATGAAGTCGGATCGGTTATAGGGAAGAAGCCTCCTGACATGTGGGCACGAGGTGAGCAAATTCGCCTTGACATATGCCAGGATCGCTCCAGCCGCGCAGATGCCGGATTGCATTCCGGCAATGCCGAATCCATCGAGGGAATGAACGCGAAAGTGCTCCACGAGCATCTCCCGTGACCTTCTCCGGTCGAAATGTTCCGAACCGAATCGGGTGCAGGGAATGGTATGCCTTCTCTCAAGTGAGGATAACCAGGCGGGTTCTTCGTCGTCGGAAACGAGGAGTTCACCGGGGGAAATCCTGATGAGTTCTTCGACCAGAACATCCTCGGAATCCATTTCAACAGTTCTGAACTCACCCGTCGAAATATCGAGGAAAGCGAGCCCGTAGCCGGGTATGGTTTTCAAGGAGTGCACTGCGGCTAGGTAGTTGGGTTCCTTGGCGTTGAGGTTGCGGCTTTCGAGAATGAGCCCGGGAGTGATGATGCGTGTTACTTCGCGGCGTACCAGGCCTTTGGCTTTCCTGGGGTCTTCCACCTGGTCGCAGATGGCCACCTTCTTCCCCGCAGACACCAGCCTGGAGATGTAGCCTTCCGCCGCATGGCAGGGGACTCCACACATGGGGACGGGGTTCTCCGCCTGCCTGTCACGAGAAGTCAGGGCGATATCGAGTATGCGCGAGGCGGCAACGGCGTCGTCCATGAACATCTCGTAAAAGTCCCCCATTCGATAGAAAAGAACGGCATCCGGGTGCTTTTCCTTTATTTCGAGATACTGCTGCATCATGGGGGTGATCTTGTTCATGCCTGAACCGCTTCTCTTTCCTTCTCTATCGGGTTTGCCGATGCTTGTGCACCAAGGTTTTTCGACCGTCAGAAGTCTGAATTCTCAACCATTGCGGAGTCAAGATCAAGGAGTAATAGCCGTTGAATTGAAAATTCACCCTGTCCGCTTCAAGCACCTGAGGTTTTCCTTCGTGAGAAATGTGGTTCACTCGGCAAACTTTAAACTCCGGCTGAATGGAAAATTTCGAACCAGGAGGATCACGCCACACCACGCAAGCAAGACTTTCAATCAGGCGACCTCTCAAGAAACGGTAAAGAGCGTGGAAGATAAGATGGATAGAGCAAGGCCTTCCCGTGTGGAGAGATCTTCATTGCACGATCTGCGTTCAGACTGGATTCCCGCCTTTTTGCGCGGGAATGACGATGTGGAGACGTGCATTCGCAGGAATAACAATGCGATCTTCGCAGGAATGACGATGTGATGCCATCGATCCTTTGTGTGAAAAGCATCGTATGCATGAAAAGCATGGAATGCATGAAGACCACCGGAGGTGCTCGTTTGCCGGATGAACCAGAAATGTTCTCATTCTTTGCGGCATCGGTTAGTATAGTTTCTCAGAACAATGGCTGCGGCCGGGGCCGGGACCGCGGGCAGTGCAACGGTGAGGCCGGGATGCGCAGCGGTTGTGGAATCGGCCGGACTGCACTGCATTGACTGCAGGTACGGGGTGGTTCTTTCGTCCTGCGTATGAGGAACAATCGTTCGGAGTTCGGCATTGACTGAAGATTCCTTTATTCGTCTCAGGGGAGTACGACAGCACAACCTCAAAGGCATCAACCTCGATGTGCCTCTCAACAGGCTGATCGCCATCAGCGGTGTGAGCGGGTCGGGAAAGTCAAGCCTCGCCATGCACGTTCTTTACGCTGAAGGGCAGCGTCGCTATGTCGAAACCTTTTCCCCTTACGCACGCCAGTTTCTTGAACGCATGGATCCCCCCGATGCCGATGTTATAGAAGGGATTCCTCCGAGTATCGCCATCGAGTCGGGCACAGCGGTACGCAGTTCCCGTTCCACCGTCGGGACGATAACGGAAATCAACGACCATCTGAAGATTCTCTACTCGAGGCTGGCGGTTCCCCACTGCCCGAAGTGCGGGCAGAGTGTCTTCGAGGACAATCCGGAAAGCATTTATCAAAGACTGAACGATCTGCCGGCGGGCAGCCGAGTCCTGATCACTTTCCCGTTTCTTCCCGGTGATTCCAGAGACTGGGATCGGCGTCTGGTCTCCCGGGGTTTTCTCCGCCTGTATGTCGACGGGAGAACCGTCGACCTGGAAGACACCGGCTTCGACCCGTCGAGCATGCCTCCCGACAGAGAAGTACTCGTTGTCGTGGACAGGATTCAATGGGGAAGAATGCCTGCGCGCCGAATCATCGATTCGGCCGCCACGGCGTTGCGTATGGGAGAAGGCAGGCTGGCGGTCGCCGTTGTGCCCGGCGAAATCAGGTGGTTCAGTGCGGATCTGAGCTGCGCTCGCTGCCGACCGGTGGTCTCCATCCCGCCTCCCGCCCCGAACCTGTTCTCGTTCAACAGCCCGCTCGGTGCATGCCCCGACTGCCGGGGATTCGGCAGGACCATTGACGTCGACCTGGACCTTGTTATCCCGGACAGGCGGTTGTCTTTGGGCCAGGGGGCGATCAAGCCCTGGGGCACGGATCGGAAGGAGCATGAAGATCTCCTCGAGTTCAGCAGACGGGAAGGTATTTCTGTCGAAGTTCCCTTTGAGGAACTGGATATCGAGGCAAAGAGGAAGATTATTGAAGGGACCAGGCGATTCTACGGAATCAGGGGTTTCTTCGAATGGCTCGAAAGCAAGAAGTACAAGATGCATGTCCGGGTCTTTCTTTCCCGCTACCGGGCCTACGTGCAGTGCAGATCATGCGGCGGCACCCGGTATCAGCCCATGTCTCTTCTCTACCGGCTGCGGGGAGTCGACATCGGGACGCTCGGATCCTGGAGCATCGAGAAGTGCGATCGCTTCTTTTCTGAATCCTGGCCGGAGCTTGAACACGACCCTGCTGCCGCTCTGCTGGTGAGTGAAATACGCAGCCGCCTGAGGTTTCTTCGAGCGGTGGGCCTGGAGTATCTCACCCTGGACAGGCAGTCTCGAACCCTTTCCGGAGGTGAGGTTCAGAGAGTGCACCTGACGCGTGCCCTCGGCTCCTCCATGGTGAACGTGCTTTATGTTCTTGATGAACCCAGTGTGGGATTGCATGCGCGGGACCAGCAGCGCCTCATGGATCAGCTCCACCGTCTCGTGGAAATGGGGAACAGCGTCGTGGTGGTCGAACATGACCCTGCAATCATCCGCTTCTGCGATGAAGTGATCGACCTCGGGCCCGGCGGGGGGGACAGGGGAGGGGAGGTGGTCTACCAGGGGCCTCCCGACGGGCTTGCCGACTGTGACCGCAGCCTGACGGGTGCCTTCCTTGCGGGACGGGTCGTGGAACCGGATCGGGGGAATGCGCCTGAAAGCCTTGCACCGAGCGGAATCCTGGTCGTCAGGGGTGCTCGTGAGAATAACCTGAAGAACATTCGAGTCGAATTTCCCCTGGGACTCCTCACGGGAGTCAGCGGAGTGTCGGGGTCCGGAAAGAGCACTCTAGTGGAAAAAGTGCTTTACTCCACATGGCTCAGACAGGCGCGAATGCCCACTGAATCGCCCGGTTCCTGCGACGGTCTCGAAGGTGCGGAATACATCGACGAAATGCTTCTCATCGACCAGCAGCCCATCGGTCGATCTCCCCGAGCGAACCTGTTGACCTACACTCGATCCCTCGACCCGCTTCGCAAAATGCTTGCAAATACCGCGGAAGCTGTGGCTCGGGGCTACACATCCCGGCATTTCTCCTTCAATACGCCGGGAGGCCGATGTGATCTGTGCAAGGGGGAAGGTTTCGAACGCGTGGAAATGCAGTTCCTGGCGGACGTGTTCATACGATGTCCGCAGTGCGAGGGAAGGCGGTTTAAGGACGAAATCCTGGAAATCAAGGTCCGGGGACTTTCCATTGGAGACATGCTGCAGTGCACGGCAAGAGAGCTTATCGATGGCTTTCAGGATATTGAAGGTTTGGTGAAAACACTCAACCCGATTGTTGAAATCGGCCTCGATTACCTTCGCCTCGGGCAGCCTCTCAGTACCCTTTCCGGGGGAGAAGCCCAGCGTCTGAAGCTGGTTCGCTTCTTGACCCCGTACGGGAGGCCGGCATCGAGGAACCCCGGGCAGGGTCACGAAAGACGCACCTTTTTCATCCTGGACGAACCCACCACCGGTCTTCATCCCCATGACATGCAAAAACTGATCAAGGTGCTGAGACAGTTGACGAGGATGGGGAATACCGTCCTGGTGGTGGAACACAACCTGGAATTCCTCGAGTCGTGCGACTGGATCATTGATCTCGGCCCCGGGGGAGGCGAGCACGGTGGGGAGGTGGTCATCGCAGGACGTCCGGACACGGTTGCAAATCATCCCGGCAGTTTTACGGGCGAGTTCCTCAAGAAGAAAAGGGAACGAACGGCTGAAGCGAGACAGCCCTCTGTTTCGCCTTTCCGGGAAAAGGCATCCGGGGAGCGAAGCCGCGAGATCGTGGTGAGGGGTGCAAAGGAGCATAATCTTCAGCTCGAAGAAATACACCTCCCAAGGAACCGGTTGATCGTCCTGACCGGCCTCAGCGGTTCGGGAAAATCCACCCTGGCATTCGATGTTCTTTTCGCGGAAGGGCAGCGGCGTTACCTCGAGTGCCTGTCCGCCTATGTTCGTCAGTACTTCAAGATCATGGAGAAACCGAACGTCGACCAGATCATCGGGCTGCCTCCCACCATCGCCATAGAACAGCGAACCAGCCGTCTGACCCGGCGCTCGACCGTCGGGACCATCACGGAGATCTACCACTTTCTGAGGCTCATCTATTCGAAGCTCGGGAAACAAAGATGCCCGTATTGCGGCCGCGACCTGGAAGCCCTCACCGGCGACCGTATACTCACCCTCGTTCAACAGGACCTGAAGCGGGAAGGGACGACTCTTCTGGCTCCTCTTGTTCGGGGACGCAAGGGGGTCTACCGGGATCTCTTCACACGCCTGAAGAACATGGGCTTCAGCACGGTGCAGGTAGACGGCCGCCGGGTGCCCCTCGATCCTGTTCCGACCCTGGCCAGACACAGGGAACACGACATTGCAGTGGTCTTTTCCGCACCGCAGGAAGCGGACCCGGCCCGGCCGATTGCCGCGGACAGGGTGAGGCAGGCTCTGGCAATGGGGGGCGGCACGCTGTATATCGAGGGCGACGAGGACAAGGTATACAGCGAGCACCTGTACTGTTCGCACTGCGAAAAGGGCTTCGCCCCGCTCGATCCGCGTCTTTTTTCGTTCAACAGCCGCCATGGAGCCTGCTCCAGGTGCACGGGGCTGGGCGCCGTGAGAAAGCTCGATCTCGATCGCTTAACGGGGCCCGGTGGTCTGCCGCTGAAAGACGGGCTGTTTCAGCTCTTCAGGCTTTCAAAGTGGGAAGGGCCGTTGAAGACCGCCATGAGGAGGCTCGAACGCTTCTGGCTCGAAAAACTGCACGTGGATCCTGTTCAGCCTTTCGAAGGACTCGATCCGGAAACCCGCTCCCAAATGCTGCATGGAGCCGGCAGAAAGTCGCCGGGGCTCCTTCCCCTGATGGAACAGGTGACCGTGGACGACAGGATATGGAAGAGCCTCGATGATTTCTTCGACGATGTTCCGTGCCCCGAATGCAAAGGAGAACGCCTCAACGCCCAGGCCCGTTCCGTTGTCTTCCACGGGTGGCTCCTTGGCGAACTGGTGCATTTGGGCATTTCTGATTTTGAGAGACAATGGAACAGCATGAAATGCGAGCCTCACGAAATGCCCGTTATGGGGCCGATTTCAAAGGAAATCGGAGAGAGGCTGACCTTTCTGAAGAACGTCGGGCTGGACTATCTTGCCCTTGACCGCCCGGGAGATACCCTGTCAGGCGGAGAAACACAGCGCATCCGGCTTGCGGCCCAGCTCGGTTCGAATCTGCGAGGCGTGTGCTATGTCCTCGACGAGCCGACCATCGGCCTTCATCCCGAAGATAACGAACGACTGCTTTACAGCCTGCATACGCTCAGGGAAAAGGGAAACACTATCATCGTGGTGGAGCATGACGCGGAGACCATGAGGCAGGCTGACCTACTCGTTGAACTGGGACCCGAAGCAGGCAAAGGAGGAGGGCGTCTCGTAGCGCAGGGAAATTTCCGGAGCCTCTGTCAGGATGCCGGGACACTCACCGGGAAGTGGTTCGGCAATAAGCTTTCCGAATTGTACCGTTCCACGGAAAGAAAGGAGCCGGGGAAAGACGGCTGGCTGGAGGTCGACGGGGCTCGAAAGAGGAACCTCAAGGGCATCGATGTTCGCATTCCGCTGGGAACCCTCACCTGCATTACAGGGGTTTCCGGGGCCGGGAAGAGCACCCTGGTCCATGATGTCATCTACGAAGGGCTGGTTCGGAGATCGGGCAGGCGGATGGAGCACTGTGAAGCCAGGGCATGGGACCGCATGGAGGGTCAGGAAGCCATTCACAGGGTTCTCGAAGTGGACCATAACCCCATCGGGCGCACTCCCCGTTCCATTCCGGCCACCTATGTCGGAATCTGGGATGAGATTCGCCGAGTCTACGCAATGCTTCCGGAATCCAGGACAAGAGGCTTCCAGGCGGGGCGCTTTTCGTTCAATGTGAAGGGAGGCCGCTGCGAGGAATGCAAGGGGCAGGGGCAGGTTCGAGTGGAAATGCACTTTCTGCCGGATGTTTTTGTGCCCTGCGAGTCCTGTGGAGGCAAACGATTCAATTCCGAAACCCTGGAAGTGCGATACAAGGGGAAAAGCATCGCCGATGTGCTCGCTTTGACCATCGAAGAGGCGCGCCGGCTCTTCGATGCATTCACCCGGATCGCCAGGCCTCTCGGCATCCTGGGAGACCTCGGCCTCGGGTACCTCACTCTCGGCCAGCCCAGTCCGACCCTCTCGGGAGGCGAAGCGCAGCGGATCAAGCTCGCCAGTGAACTGGGGAACAACAGGAAGCCCACACTGTATATTCTCGACGAACCGACCACCGGCCTGCACCGTGCGGATGTCAGGAGGCTCCTCGATGTTCTCCGCGCCCTCGCGAACCACGGACATACGGTGCTGGTCATCGAACACAACATGGACCTGGTGTGGGCGAGCGATTACGTCCTGGACATCGGGCCGGGAAGCGGGGACCAGGGGGGATGGATCGTTGCGGAAGGCTCCCCCCTGCAGGTGATGGACCACGCGGATCGTTCAACTACGGCGCGGGCACTCCTGGAGCACCTGCGATTGGATGCGACGGCCTGTTGAAGCACGCTTTTTGTCCGGGCAAACCCCGTGTGTTCAGATGTATCTCGGAGACCGGGTTTTCACCTGGCCGAGGAAACCTCGGCGGGACATGCTGGGAAAGCCTCTTTGAGCCTGTCCAGGAAAAGGTTCATATTCCGGCTTATTTCCAGGATGTGCTGCGGGCGGGAGAGGATGGTTCCTTCGTCCTGGATGTATGCGCCTGCGGTCAGTTCGTCCCGGCAGTGGGAGATGAGAAGACGAATGCTCTCCCCCGAGGATTCCAGGTGGAACTGGAGGCCTGTCACACGGCCTCCATCGTACTGGAATGCCTGCATCGCACAGGCTTCGCTTTCAGCCGTCCTTTCCGCCTCGGGAGGAAGATGAAACGTGTCTCCATGCCAGTGGAAGGCTGTGAACCGATCGGGAAGAACGCTGAATAACCGGGAGGCCCGGGCTTCAGGGGTCAGCGAGACGTTGAACCAGCCGATCTCCTTGTGCGGATTCCTGTACACACGTCCACCCAGCACGTCGGCAATGAGTTGAGCTCCCAGGCAGATGCCGAGTACGACTTTTCCGCTCTGAATCGCTTTTTCGATGAATTTCTTTTCCTCTTTGAGCCAGGGATACCTGCCTTCCTCGTAGATATTCATCGGCCCGCCCATGACGACCAGCCAGTCGACGGCGTCCAGGGCCGGCGGGTTCGCCCCGGCGTAAAGTCGAGTGCCCGTAATGGAAAATCCTCGAACCCTTGCCCAATTCTCGATATTTGCGAGCCCCTCGAACGGAACATGCTGCAGGTAATGCAATTTCATGCTTATCTCCTCGATGTTCAGGTCGTAAAGACTCTTCGTTACATTAACAAGAAATGTGCCAGAACTCATTGATGGCATGTGCGCACCCCTTCAGCTTTGTGGTCCACCCTGCATGCGCTGTAAAACCGGGACAGGACTCCACGATGACGGCACTCGGAATTTGAGTAACGAAACCGGTTCATTCATGTTCGTGATTACACCATCGCTGCGGCGGGCATGAGCGTTTTCTGAAAAGCCTGCGGAAAGACAGCGCCTTTATTTTCGCAAGAAGAAGCCACGGATCTCATTTTATAGAACCAAACGGGCACTCTTTCGCGGCAGTCGGAACAGAATTGGTTCATCCGGCAAACGCTTTACAAACGCTTATCCGGACAATTGCCGCACAAAGGTGGAATACACCTGCAACAACGTCATTCCCTGCAACAACGTCATTCCCGCAAAAAAAGGGAGAGTCTTCTGTTCGGCCTGCTCAATGCCTGGTATCAATGGTGCAGGGGAAATGTCGAATAATCGAGACATCAGACCGTGCTCCAATGGACCTGACAGGTGCTTGATACAATTCCGCCGTGTGCGCCTCCAGGGTTCTTTCCGCTTCAGGACAGGCATGTTCGACTTTGCATGGCCTGTCTACCCATGTCATATCCGTGGAGAATGCCGGGTTGCGCGATATACCTTTTTATCGTCTTTTGTGGTACTGAACGGAATGAACGGCTGTGACAGATGGTGCGTGGCCGGGAGGTATCGAGGGTCCGAGAATGCGACTGTTTTGAATTTCTGCTGGACCGGGTCTCGGGGAAAGGCTGCTGCAGTGAGGTCACGGATAGTCCTTTGGCTGGTGGTTCTGTTTATCCTGTACTCGTGGGCGGGATCGTCGAATTGGGCGAAGACCGCCTGGGGAAAGTCGGCCACGGTGAAAAAAGGCGCGGATGCCCGGCTGCTCATGGTGGCGAAGGCGGATAGAAAGGACGGCGAACCTTTTGATGTAAAGCTTCATGATCTTGAACTCATCGACCAGGATGAGCAAAGAGTGAAGTTCAAGAGTGATGTCATTGGGGACAGGGTCGCGGTGATCATCCCGTTCTATACGTCCTGCACCACCTCCTATCCCATACTCATTTTCATGTTCACCCGGTTGCAGGACATGCTGGGAGACCGGCTGGGAAAGGATGTGGTGCTCGTATCCGTAACCGTGGACCCGCGCACGGACAGCCCCGTAAGGTTGAAGGCGTACGCAGGCCGGCAGAACGCGAAACCCGGCTGGGTGTTCCTCACCGGTGACCGCAATCACCTGGGACGGGTGCTGCTGGGAGCAGGAGCCCTTTTTTCATCCAATGTCGACGAACACAATCATATTCCCGTCACACTGGTAGGACGGGACGGCGGAGAATGGAGGCGCCTGCACGGCTTTCCCCGCCCCGAACAGGTCCTCGATCGGATCGAGGGCCTGTTGGCCGATGGAACGGCTCGTGGAGAAGTGGAGAGTTAAAGGGGTTCATTCGGCAAACGCGTACCCGGACAGATGTCGCACAAAGGTGGAATACACCCACAACAGCGTCACTGCTGCAACAGCGTCACACTCGAAACAACGTCATTCCCACAACATCGTCATTCCCGTGAAGGAGACTGTGTCGTAATTGTAGGGCCTGGGAGTGGATTTTTGTGGTTTAACAGGAATAAACGTTAGGCAAATCGGAAGGTTATGTGGTATAGTGTAGCCCTGAGAGCAGGAGGAAAAGGGCTAT
>Ga0334884_1001013_pt1 | contig 45887 bp, 26 predicted proteins | sample GraSluR1_MG_7_FD_207215 | JGI IMG/M metagenome (GOLD analysis project Ga0334884, IMG submission 207215) | Sludge microbial communities from methane-producing bioreactor in Wageningen University, Netherlands - Granular Sludge_12_05 R1 | ecosystem: Engineered > Bioreactor > Anaerobic >... | reverse complement strand
GACGAGTCCGCAGCGGAGGTCCGCCTCGGGTCGGTCCCACGGCCACCGGGGGATCGCGCAGGGCGGGAGGGTGGCCGAGGGCCCGGTTGCGGCCCCGAAACCAGTTTCAGACGTCAAGAAGTGCGCCCATACAGGCATCCAGGAAGCATTCTCTCCGAGCCCGCGGCGGCCGACCGGCGGCCCAGCGGGTCCGGGGACCTCAGATCAGGCGGATCTCCGACATGACGCAAGCGATGCTGCAGACACCGGAGCTGAGTGAAGCCCAATTCACCAAGATCAGCAACCTGGTCAAGACCAGGGCCGGTATCAACCTCCACGACGGCAAGCGGGAACTGGTCAGATCGCGGCTTACCAAGAGGCTTCGGCAATTGGGTCTTGACACCTTTGACCAGTACATCCAGCGGGTCTCCATGGATAGGAGCGGAGCCGAGCTCACCACGATGCTCGACATCCTGTCCACGAACCTAACGCACTTCTTCCGCGAGAGCCAGCACTTCGACTTCCTCCGTGCCCTGGCGCTGCCCGAGCTCATGGCGACGCGCCGCTCGATGCGCCACATCCGCGTCTGGAGCGCAGGGTGCTCCTCGGGCGAAGAGCCCTATACGCTTGCCATCGTGCTCAACGAGTGCGTGCCTCCGGACCAGGGGTGGGATGTGCGCATCCTCGCCACCGACCTGTCCACTCAGGTGCTGGCCACGGCACGCGAGGGCGTCTACTCGGCGCAGAGAATGAAGGGCACTCCGCCGGACCTGCTGAGCAGGTACTTCACCCTCACCGAGACCAAGCCGGAGAAGCTGTACAAGGCCAAGCCGGCCATCCGGCAGATGGTGCATTTCGCCCGTCTGAACCTGATGGAGCCCTGGCCCATGCAGGGACCGTTCGACATCATCTTCTGCCGGAACGTGATGATCTACTTCGACAAGCCCACTCAGGGGCAGCTCGTTCGTCGCTACCACGACGTCCTGGCCCCGGGGGGCTACCTCTTTATCGGCCACTCTGAGAGTCTCACCGGCGTGCAGCACGATTTCGACTATGTCCAACCGACCGTCTACCGGAAGCTCTAGCGGGGCGTCGAGAGAGGCACAAAGTGAGACACATCGTCGGTGTAGGCGACATGAGAGTCTCGGGCAACCCGGCGGACGTGATCGTCACCCACGCCCTCGGCAGTTGCCTGGGCATCGTGGTGCACGACCCCGTCGCCCGCGTGGGTGGACTGCTCCATGTGATGCTTCCTCTGTCGACGATCAACCCCGAGAAGGCCAGGACGAACCCGTACATGTTCGTGGATACGGGGGTTCCGGAGCTGTTCCGCCAGGCGTACGCGGCGGGCGCCTCGAAGGCCCGTCTCACCGTCAAGGCCGCGGGGGGCGCCAATACGCAGGAGTCCATCACGGACCGTTTCGAGATCGGCAAGCGCAACTACGTCATCCTCAAGAAGATTCTGTGGAAGAACGGTATCCTGATGGATGCCGAGGACGTCGGGGGGCACGAGCCGCGCACCATGTATCTTGACGTGGGAACCGGGCAGGTACGTCTCACGGTCGGTGGAGAGGTGAAGCAACTGTGATATCGACCAGGGCCGTCACCGGCTTCTGTCCCGTCGCCGTCTGTACCCACGCCAAAGGGGCGAGATGCCCGCAGGCCGCAACTGCCGTCCTCGCCGAATGGGGGCCGTCCAAATGTCGCTGAACGTACTGGTGGTAGATGACAGCACGGTGGTGCGAACCGTGATCATCAAGACACTTCGCATCCTCAAGCTGCCCCTGGGGGAAGTCTACGAGGCCGCCAACGGCCTTGAGGCGCTGGACACCCTCGAGGCCAACTGGATTGACCTCGTCTTCGCCGACATCAACATGCCCGTCATGAACGGCGAGGAGATGATCGAGCGGATGCGCGCGAACCCCGCCTGGGCGGACCTCCCCCTCGTGGTGGTGTCCACCGAGGGCAGTGAGACGCGTATCGAGCGTCTGGAGCGCAAGGGCGCCCGGTTCATCCACAAGCCATTCGCCCCGGAGATCGTGCGGGACGTAGTCCGGGAGCTGACGGGGGTGACCAATGAACAGTGATCTCGACGGCGCACTGCGACAAGTCGCCGAGGAGGCCCTCGAGACGACCGCCTTCATGTTCGTGATGGAGGAGGAGCCGGGGGGCCTGCCGCCGCAGGCGGAGGCGGCAGTGGCGGCGGTGCCTTTCGACGGTCCTGTCTGCGGAACTCTGGTGTTGGCGGCGGCGGCGGAGATGCTCCCCGAACTGGCGGGGAACATGCTGGGGCTGGCCGAAGACGACGCTCCGCCCAGCTCCGAGCAGCAGCATGATGCGTTCAAGGAACTGGCGAATGTGATCTGTGGCAACCTCCTGCCCCGCATGGCCGGCAGGGAGGCCGTGTTCGATGTGGAGGCTCCGAGGCTGGTGGAGCAGGAGGAACGCGATGCCGTGACCCGGAGCCGTGAGCCTGCGGCCCAACTGCACATTGACCTCGACTGTGGCTGGGCCAACCTGGCCCTGTACCTGTGCCAGGCAGCAGCCGATGACGAAACCGTCGCCTGAGTCCAGTGCCCGGCCGTGCCCGCGAAGGGAGAGCACAGACAGTGATCAAGGTCCTGATAGTTGACGACTCGGCGGTGGTTCGCCAGGTCCTCTCCAACGAGCTTTCGAAGGCCAAGGACATCGAGGTCGTCGGCACAGCCGTGGATCCGTATGTCGCCAGAGACAAGATCGTCCAACTGGCCCCTGACGTCATCACCCTAGATGTCGAGATGCCGCGGATGGATGGGCTGACGTTCCTGGGCAAGCTCATGAAGTACTATCCGATCCCGGTGATCGTGGTGAGCTCGCTGACGCCTGAGGGCAGCGACGCCGCCATGCGGGCTCTGGAGCTGGGGGCCGTCGAGGTGGTGAGCAAGCCCGGCTCCGCCTACTCGGTGGCGGAGATCTCCCGCATGCTGGTGGACAAGATCCGGGCCGCCGCGATGTCCCGGCCCGCCGCGCGCAAGGAGGCCCCCGCGCCGCCCACGGCGCCCACCGAGCGCGACGCGAAGGCCGTCCTGCGCACCACCCACAAGGTCCTGGCCATCGGCGCCTCCACCGGCGGCACCGACGCCATCTCCCGGGTGCTGATGTCCATGCCCGCCAACTCGCCGGGTGCCGTGATCGTCCAGCACATGCCCGAGAACTTCACGGCATCCTTCGCCCGCCGCCTCAACGAGATGTGCCCCATGACCGTGCATGAGGCCAAGGACAATGACATGGTGGTCCCCGGCCTGGCCCTCATCGCCCCGGGAAACTACCACATGGTGCTGCGCCGCAGCGGCGCCAAGTACTTCGTGCAGATCAAGGACGGTCCGCCGGTGCACCACCAGCGCCCGGCCGTGGACGTGCTGTTCCACTCCGTGGCCCGCGAGGCCGGCCCCAATGCCCTGGGGGTCATCATGACCGGCATGGGAGCCGATGGCGCCAGGGGCCTGCTGGCCATGCGTGAGGCCGGAGCCTACACCATCGCCCAGGACGAGGCCAGCAGTGTGGTCTACGGGATGCCGCGAGAGGCGGCCAATATGGGCGCGGCCATGGAGATCAGCGCCCTGGACCAGATTCCCAGACGCATCATCGACGTGCTCGCCGCCGAGGGCCAGAGCGCCGCGTAGGCCGCGCCTGAACGCAGAGATGGAACGCCGCAGGCCGTTGGGGGCCTGCGGCGTTTTGCTCTTGCGGGTCTGTTGCCCGGGCTCTCGCCTACTGCTCGCCGGCCTCATCGTCCGGGGCCGTCTTGTCCTCCTCCTCCGCGGTCCGCGCCAGGGACCAGGAGAACACCAGCCCCTCGATCTTCTCGCGCGGCACTCGCCCCGTAGCGAAGCTAAACAGGTAGCCGAAGGCCATGGTCCCCAGACAGCCGAAGGCGGCGTACCACATGAAACTCACCTTCGTGGCGAACACCACGTAGGCCAGAGCGATGGAGCCGAAGAAGGCCCCCAGGAGCGCCCCGCTGGAATTGACGCGGCGCGACAGCATCCCCAGTAGGAAGACGCCCAGTAGCGGCCCTCCCAGCATACCCATGATCTTGTTTGTCGCCTCGACCAGCGTGCCCAGAAGGGGCATCAGGAAGGCGACTCCGATGGCCAGGGCGCCGAAGCAGACGGTGAGCGCTCTGGAGAGCCGGAACAGCCTCTCCTCGCCGACCTCGGGGTTGATCATGCGCTTGTAGAAGTCCATGATGCTCGCCGTACTCAGGGCGTTGATGCCCGATGAGACGGTGGACATGGTGGCGGCGAACAGGGCCGCGATCAAGACGCCGGGGAAGCCGTGGGGAAGCTGGCTGACGACGAAGTGGGGCATGATCCGGTCGGGCTTGTCCAGGTCGGCGAGAGTGTGGTCCGGATGGACCTGGTAGAAGGCGTACAGCACCGCACCCATGGCGTAGAAGAGCACCACGATGGGCAGGGTGACGATCAGCTTGAACCACAGGGACTTCTTGGCCTCGGGCAGGCTCTTGGCGGTGAGATAGCGCTGCACGGAGATCTGGTCGGTCGCCATCTGCACCAGACTGCTGAACACGCCGCCGATCAGGGCTCCCCAGAAAGTGACGCGGGCCGTGAGGCTGAAGTCGAAATTGGCGAAGTTCAGCTTGCCCGCCCCGTAGGCGATGTCGAAGGTACCCACCACGCCGCCGGGGATCCGGGTCATGGCGACCCAGCCCACCAGGACCATGCCGCCGAGCAGTACGAAGAACTGCATGACGTCCGTCCAGATGACGGCCTTCATCCCTCCCAGGGCGGTGTACAGCGTCGTCAACCCGCCGATGAGCGCCACGGAGATCTCCCAGCGCAGCCCTGTGACCTCGGCCACCGCCAGAGCAGGGGCGTAGATCGCCAGAGCCAGGTAGAAGATCACCCGCAGGATGAACATTGCCGAGGACCACAGGCGAACCTGGATGTCGAACCGCTTCTCCAGGTACTCGTAGGCGCTGTAGAGGTTCAGGCGGTAGAAGAAGGGCAAGAAGACCACGGCCGTCACGGGGGTGGCGATGAAGAACGACAGCAACGACACGGCGTAGGTCATGTCGTTGTTGTACACCTCTGTCGGAGCACCCAGATAGCTGATGCCGCTGAACAGCGCGGCGATGACCGAGATGGCCACCACGAACCAGTTCATGCTCTGGCCGGCCAAGAAGTAGTCCTTGACCGAGCGTTGCTCCCTGACAAACCACACCCCGATGACTACCGAGGCCACGATGTAGGTCACGAAGACGGCATAGTCCACGACGTTGAAGCCGGTCATGGGGCGCTGTCGGCCCTCCCAGAAGCTTGACGCCCGTGTCTTGCTGAGCGCGGACACCCGCGCCCACAGCGTCGGTTAGTTAGTGTGCAACAGCCATTCCAGGGCCCGCGAGGCCAGGGGCGCGAATGGTCTCGGGCCCGCGGAATCGGCGGTACTGCCCATCGCCGTCGTTCCCACCAGCAGCACCTTGCCGTCCATGACCACAATGCGCCCCTTTTCTACCTCCCCGGCCGCCACGAAGGGCGTCGTGCCCGCCTTCGCCACCGGCGGAAGCACCGCCGACCACACCCCGATACCCCAGGCCATGGGCGGCAGCGCCGCCACTCCCCTGCCGATCTCGTGCTCCTGCAGCAGCGTGGCGCCCTCCGGTCGGATCAGCGACACGGTAACCCCGAACTCCCGCAGGATGAGGTTCACGTCGATCAGGCGCACCTGGAAGCCCGGGTCGGCGTGGCCGATGGCCCACAGGCGCCCGCCCGTCCGCACGTAGTGCCTGACGGCAATGGCCTCGTCCAGCGTGAACCGCCGCGTGGCCCCCAGCACCAGCAGCGCCGGGGACGACTGGAGGGCCGCAAGCAGCGGGGAATGCGCGCTTTGCACGTCCAGATAGCGCACGGGCAGCCGGGCGCCGTCCAGCACCCGGTCCAGCTCATCGGCCAGGGTCTCCCAGTTGTTGTCTCCGGCCAGAAGGTCGACGAGAATGGTCCCGGAGAAGCCGTCCGCGGCGGAATAGCGGCGCCGCGGCACAATGGAGCCCAGCGGACGCTCCCACTCATCACCCCACGAGGGCCGGCTCCCGTCCCGCGTCGGGCCCCGGGCCTCCGTCTCGGCCGGCCCGCGCGTGGCGGCCAGACGGTCCACCCACAGGCAGGAGCCGACCAGCAGTTGTGTCTGCCCCGCCGCCGGCGGAGCGTCTCCCGGTGTGGTCACCAGACGGGCGGGGATCACGACCACGCGCCCGGAGCCGTGCTCCACGGCCCCGGCTACGATGCTGTCGCCCTGCGTCACCACGCCCTGCAGCCTCTCTCCCGACAGCGCCAGGCCCATGGAGGTGTCGGGGAAGTCGCCGGCTCCCCGCGCCGCCGGGTGATCGGCGGGACGTGCGTCCCCCGAGGTCCGCCGGGAGGCGTCTACCTGCAGCCCGATGGCGGCGAGGAACCCCAGCGTCGGCTCGGGAAGGCGCGAGGCCGTGCCCAGCATGAAGACGACACCGCCTCCGGCGTCCACGTACGACTCAACGGTCTGCAGTTGCTCTGCGCTGTAGTTCCTGCCGGAGTACAGCACTGCAAGGGCCGGATTGTCGCCCAGGGCGTCGGGACCGCCGTCCTTGAGGATCAGGCCCTGCCGGGCCAGGCCCTGAGCCAGGTGCACCGCGATGGCAGCGGTGCGCCCCGCCGAGGGCAGGTCCAGCAAAGCGGTGTTGTCCAGCCCCTCACCCATGCACGGTACGGCGACGAGCAGGGCGATGAGGCCGGAGGCCGAAGTGACGGGTAAGCGCATGATGTTGATCTCCCGCAGTGACGGCTAGCGCAACTGTACGGGCAGGCCCGTCCTCAGAGATTCGTGGATCGCCTCGGCCACCTCGACGGCCGCCCGGGCATCGACATTGCTCACGGCGGGCCGTCCATCGTGCAGGACGCAGTCGGCGAAATGCTCAAGCTGCGTGCGCAGGGCACCTCCCTGCAGGCCCCACATCTCCGGCCCGTAGGCGATGTCCGGCCGCCGCGCTCTCTCCCGGCCGGCGATGTCGCACGATTCGTCGCCGACACGCACGGCAACACGCCCCAAGGTGCCCACCACCTCCAGGCGCGCGTCCAGCGTGTTGGGCACCCCCTCGGGCACAACCCAGCAGGTCTCCAGGCAGCCCACCGAGCCGTCGGAGAACTTCATGAGGGTGAAGATGCTGTCCTCGGCGGGCACGTCGGCCAGGACCCTGGCGGCGCTCTCGGCGTGGACCCGGACAACATCAGAGCCCACGAACCAGCGCATGATGTCGATGTCATGCACTCCCAGGAAGAAGGCCACCGAGGTGCGGCCGGCGATGCGGCGGCCGGAGGCGACGATGTTGTTGCGCCTGGCGAACACCTGGATGATCTGCCCCACCTCGCCGGCGGCAATCGCCTGCTGCGCCACCACGTAGCGCGGATCGAACCGCACCACATGGCCCACCATGAGCTTGACACCCGCATCGTCACAGGCGGCGATAATCTGGTCGGCCTCGGCCACGGTGGTGGCCAACGGCTTCTCGACGAGGATGTGCTTTCCCGCCTTAGCGGCCGCGAGACAGGGCGCCAGGTGGTGCTGATCGTCCACGCAGATACTGACGATGCTCACTTCGGGGCTGTCGAGCAGCTCCTGAAGCGACGAGCAGGGCGCGGCCCGGAGCTTGCCCGCCACCTCGGTGGTCTTCTCGGGCACGATATCGTACACCGAGACCAGGTGTGTCCGGGGCAGCTCGGCCCAGACCCGGGCGTGCATCTGGCCCATCATCCCCAGCCCCACCACGGCGCAACCGATTGGGTCCTGCATGGCGCTCACCCCACATGCGAGGTCGGTCCAGCGGTGGACAGGTTCGTCGTGGGCACCGCCGGACCTTCTCGGGTTCGCCCGGCGACGTGAGTGGGGGCCTCCGCCGGACGTGAATGATCTGCGAGACTGCGGCCAACGGGGGCGCCGGCGTTGCTCACCTCTCCCGGCGGCTCACAGAGCCGCTTGCCGGGAGAGGTCACGGTCGCGGAGCGGCCGTGGGTTAGGGGCCGCCCGCCTGTGAGCCACCACCGCTGCAGAATACCGCCACCGCCCGCTGCAGGCCACGGCGTCCTCCAGTGTGGTGCCGGCATGGGCCGCAGGAAGCGGGCGAGTAACGAGGCGGGCGGCGGCTCTCGGCAGGGCGGCCCCTCACCCGCAAGCGACCCCAGGGGTCGCCAGACTCTCCCGGTCGTCCCGCAGGGCGGGACTGGGAGAGGTTGGACGGCCAACGGCGCCGCTCTCGCTGCCAGGGCCGCCTGCAGATAGAAGCGGCAGGCGACCCCACAGCCATGCAAGGCGCCACCACCACAGAGGAGCTCCCACCCAGGGCAACGAAATGCCCCATCATCCCTGAGCATGCGAGGTGACTGCCGGTGCGTGCAACCATCGTCTACTGGACCAAGACCGGGCATACTGAGCGAGCGGCCAGGATCATCTCCGAGGCACTCACCACGGCAGGCGCGGAGACAACTCTGGTGAACCTGCGACGAGATGAGCCGCCGGACCCGGCGAACTGCGATCTGCTGGTGGTCGGCAGCCCGTGCCATGCCGGGTCGATGAAGTTCATGGGGACGGGGATCGTCGTCCCCGTACAGCGGTTCCTGCGGGGCCTGCCGAGCAGTGCCCTGGCGGGCAAGAGGGCCGCGGCCTTCGCGGTGCACGCCGGCTACGGCGGCGACCGAACCATCGCCTCGCTGGAGCGGCTACTGCGCGACGCCGGGGCACAGGTCGCCGAGACCGGGCCCGTCGTGAAGGCGGGCGCTCCGCTGAGCATTGTCGTGGGCCCGATGGCCTCGGAGGCGGACTGCGAGGCCCTGCGCCGGTTCGGGCGCGCGCTGGCGATCACTCCCGCGTGATGCCGAACCCGGGCCTTCGGAGCCTGCCGGCCAGGCCAACCGGGCCGCCTGCGTGCCTCGTTGCCATAGCTCGGGACGCGTGGGAAGAGTGTGGCCGTGGTCCTTGCGATGTGCCGCCAACGCATGCAGGGGGCGCTCACCCACGGGACATCACCCGCCCGCGCACATCCGAGGGTGCGAACGGACTTCGCCGACAGGCGCGGGAGGTGCGGCCGCCGGCGGACCAGTTCGCCACCCAGACGCTGCCGACAAGGCCGCCGGCGGGGCCATCGAGGTGCGGCCGAGAAGTCCGGCCGGCCCGGCTCCGGTCATTCTGAGCGTCAATCCCGCTGAATGCCCGGAGACTTTTCGAGCCATTCCTGCCGGGAGCGGACGCTCTGAGGATGACATTCCCGGCGAAGAGGGGGCTTTGGGCCGCACTCAAGAGAGGCGGCCGAAACGCCCCGGAAGAGGCAACGCCGCCGGGTGAACCCGGCGGCGTTGGCGCACGATGAGGGCCCGGCCAATCCCCACGGTCACCGTCGGTGACCGTGCTCTCCCGACCGGGCCCAGTTCCGCGCCAGGAATAGTTATTCCACGCGCCCCTGAGTTCTCCTTGTAACAATCATTGGCCAAACAAGAGCCCACGATGAGGCGGGCTCAGTTCGCCAGCACCACCCAGGCACAGTCCAGGGCGGGGATGGCGACACTCAGGGTATCCTCCGCCACTGTGGGCTCAAGCCCCGGTCGGCCCCTGAGCAGCCGCAGACCCGCCGGTAGCCGCAGTGAGGCCCGGACCGGCTCCGAGGCGCCGTCGTTGAACAGCAGGAGCAGGGTCTCGTCACCAAGCCGCCAGGCCACGCGACTGACCGGCGGCTCGGCGGAGGACGTCCAGATGTCCTCGACCCTCCGCCCATCCACGAAGAAGGCCTCCAGCTCGGAGACGATCGAGGTGGCCTCTGCATAGGCCTGGTAATGGCGCCCGTCCACGGGGCCCCACCACCACTGGAGCGTCCCGTCGGCACCAAAGGCCACGGACTTGAGCACCTGCATCCTCGTCACACGGCCGTCGGAGACGAACTGGTCGCCCCTGTCATACCCGGTGGTGAGGGTGCACCACACCGGGATATCTGCGACGGCTCTGATCGCCCGGACGCAGTCGGTGACACCGTCGGTGAAGTTGGTGGCCAGCGCGGCGGCGGAGAAGGAGTAGAAGCTGGGGGTCGCCACGTCGATCTCAGGCGCCAGAGTGTCCCAGTCCACGCGATAGGCGCGGCGGGTATGCTCGCTCCGGGCGCCGCTGTAGACGGACAGCTCCCACGGCACTTTGGCCGCGGCGGCGTACTGCTTCATCCGCCGGGCGATCCGTGCCGACTGCCCGCAGGCGAAAGTTACCCACTGCTCGGGGTATCTGGCCTGGATCCTGGCCGCAGTGAGCCCCTCTTCCCCGGCGATCCCCGCTTCCTGCCCAAACCGCGCGAGACAGCGGGGACAGAAGCACTTGTCGAAGCAGGCCGGACCCTCGAGATCCCACCAGGAGCCCTGGATGCGCCCGGCCGCCGTCGAGGCCAAGATGCCCGACATCACTCCCGAGATGGCGTCCGAAGCCGGGTCGGCCAACACCTCCGGACACACCGACTTGCCGTCGGAGCTACCGTCGGCCGCCACGGCCGCGTGCTCCGGATGGTCCTTGAGGTAGGCTTCGTCCCACCAGTGCCACCACAGGCCGTTGGTGCAGCGCATCTTGGCCTGTCGCGCCTCCTGAGCCCGGTCGTCGTCCCTGGCCACGATGTGGCAGTCCACCGCGTTGATCCCGCATCGCCGGTAGGTGGCAAGCAGGTCGCGCCAGAACTCCGGAGTCGGACTGATGGTCCAGTTCGACATGGCGATGACGATGCGCCGCGGCGGGCTACCCCGGGGTGTCGGGAGCACAATCAGCCGGCCTTCGTGGGCCGGTTCTTGTTCCTCCGGGCTCTGTAGGTAGAAGTAGAAGGGGTGCTCGCCGTCGCTGATGGCGTCGGTGGCGCGCAGGGCGCCACACCAGGAATTGAAGAACCGGACACTTTCCAGGTTGCGCGGCGACAGGCCACGGGTCGCCTCAAACACCCATCGCACCATGGGCCGCCCGTCGCGGGGGAAAGCCTCCTGAGAGATCAGAGACGGTCTGTGGTAGTACTCGATGGCATCGCCGGTGGCCTGGATCACCTCGAGCCCCGCGGGCAGCTCGAGGACGAAGCTGAAGCTCTCGCAGGCGGTCTTGCCGTGATTGGCGGGAACGAAGAAGAAGTGCTGGGTCGTGTCCCGGGCGATGTAGAGCCGATTGTCGTCCATCTCGGGCGGGTAGATGGCGCTGCAAAGACCGGTGGAGTGGACCTGCCCGGCGAAGGTGGCCTGAAGCACAGTCTCCGCCGTCTCGACCACGGCCAGCTCCGGCGTCAGTTCATAGGCTCCGGGCGCCGGTGTCTGATAGGGTGCACGCACCAGGGCCGCTTCGCCCGCCGGGACCGCGAACTCAAGCGGAATGCGCACCGGGTCATCGCCGGTCCTGGCGACCGTCAGCCATCCGCTGAGGCCGGCCGCCCGAGCCCCGCGGTTCTCCACTCTCGCGTACAGGCTCCGGCTATCTCCGGAGCCCTGCAGGCCGGTATCGATAGCGGTCACCCGCACCGTCGGGGCTCCGAAGACCAGGAGGCCGAAGCGGTCCGGGACGTGGAAGTCGGAGGGCTTCAGCGTGGGAGACCAGGCGCTTTGCTCGGAGCGGGGCAATCGCGAACGGCAGATGTTCAGCCGCCAGGCGTCAGCGTCTTGGGGCGCGGCGGCATCCAGGTCCGAGAAGGGGATGCGGGCCTCCACCGTCCAGCCGTCGCTATCGCGGGCCGCGGCCGCCTGCCACTCATAGGCGACGCCGCGCTCGGGGGGCAGGTTATCCTGCGTCACGCCGGCGGCATTGACGATCAGGTGGCGGTAGGCGCCGGGTGTCGACGTGGGGTTGACGAAGATCTCCACGCAGTCATCGCGCCAGACATCCGCGGATTCCGGGGCGGCATCGGCACGCAGCAGGTCCATGCGGGGCTCTCGGCAGCGCACGGCGATGAGCAGGGCGTCGCTTTGGCGGGCGACGTGGGCGGAGGTCTCGGCCTCCGGGGTAGCCACACCGTCCAGGGCCATGAAGGGCGCAAGAGGGGTCAGGGATGCCCAACAGGGCTCCTGGAGTCGGCCATCGATGGTGGGGGGCTCCTGCAGCGGGGCGCAGTAGGCCACCGGGAGCGGGTCTTTGAGACCCTCGTCCGTCGCCTCGGCGACGGCTTCGGCCGCCGCTTTGGCCGATCGCACCGCCTGTTCCCAGTCGCCCCGATAGGGCACCAGGGCATAGGAGAACCGCACCACATCACCGGCCTGGAAGGTGCGCAGCGGGTGCAGGCGACAGGCCAGGCTGAGGGCCCCATCCTGCTTGCGACCGATGTAATCCACCCGGTGCATGTCCGGCCACTGCAGGGGCGCAACGGCCACGCCGGCATCGCCGTCCGAGCGGCCGAGCCAGTACCACGGCGCGGCCAGCTCGATGGAGAAGTCGCCGACGCGCACGTCCTGTGCCGCGACGGCGCCTCCGGGAGTGCGCACGGTGTCCAGGCCGGCATCACACAGCAGGCCCAGCGGACAGATGAGCTCCGGCCTGACCGGTCCCAGTGCCCGCAGCTCGTAGGCCACGGTGATGACGGGAGAGTCGTCTTGCACCGTGAGCGTCTTGCGGAGCGCGAAGCCGCCGAAGCTCGCGACCTCGACGGCCACCGCGGTCCTGGGCCCTTGCCGATCAACTGCTATGTCCGAGGGTGGCGTCCAGGCTTCGGCCACCCAGTGCTCGTCCTGCTTGAAGTACAGACTCATCTCGGCCCGGCGCAGGAGGGGCTCGTCGCCGGGCGACAGGGCGAGCAGCTCGACGGAGCCGGCGGCGGCCCTCGTGGCCAGGGACAGCCGTGCGGACGGAGTATTGAGAGACAGCGAATCAGGGGTTCTTTGCACCTCGACGGCCCGGGCCACCCCGACGCATAGGACGAGGGCAAGACACAGCCGATGCGCAGTGCGCATGTGGGTGGCCTCCGGTGGTGGGGCGGCAGGGCCACTGCCCGAGGCAGGGCCGGTGGCCGGGAGGTGCCGCCACTGAATCGCCGAGCCAGGCGCCCGAGCGCGCTCAGGTCCGCGGGGCTCAGGTCAGCTTCCAGGGCTTGCGCTTGCGGAACGGGTTCTTGAAGGTGTTCTTCAGCTTCCCTTGCTCCTCGAGGTGAACCATGCAGGCCCGGATGCAGCCCGAGGCGCCCTCGAGGGCTCTGCCGTAGTCATACGTGGGGGCGACCTTGTACTGCTGGGCCCTCCCCACCGGCTGTGTGAAGCCCTCCTCATCGGCCTGTGTGGTCATGAAGGGGTTGTGCTCGCTGGAGGCCCCACAGAAGTAGCGGCTGCAGATGGAGTAGTCGATCTCGCCCCACTCGCACTGCTTGCCGGCGACGTTGATCTTGATCGTGTTGGTGGTGCTGATGGCCTTTCCACTGCACTCGCCGGCGCAGAGCATGCAGCGGTCGCAGATCTGGCCGTCGAAGAGCGGGTCGGGCTCCAGCTCGGCGTCGGTAATGACGGCGGCCAGGCGCTGCCGGGGGCCGAACTCGGGAGAGAGGAACATCTTGCTGTAGCCGATCTCGCCCAGTCCGGCGGCGACGGCGGCGATACGCATGTGGACGAAGACATCCGGGGCCGGACGATCCGGGGCGACCGGCCGACTCCAGGCCTCCCGCAGCAGTCCGGTCTGCTCCGGATTCTGGCCGCTGGAATCGGTGTTGGTCCAGGGGAAGTTATTGGGGATCGGCACCGCCTCGTAGCCCTCGTCCTCGAGCATCCTGCAGAAGTGCCACAGCGTCATGGGCTGTAGGACGTGGTTGATCCCCGCATAGCCCATGCCTGCGTACGCCACATAGAAGGTGCCCTCCTCGATCCCCCGCAGACAGCCCCGGAAGATGCGAAACCCCATGACGATCATGGACTTGGCATCCGGGAAGATGTAGCGGGGGTCCATCTGTTTGGGCGCCCCCTCAAAGCGGTCCATCGACGCGATCCCGACGATGTCGGCGCCACAGTCTCTGGCATACTGCTTGACGTCCTCCGACTTGAGCATGGACCAAAGTCCCCTTTCGGGCTGCGTGCCTCCTGCCGCTTGACGGACGCACGACCTCCGCGGCGGTGGTACCCGAGCGCGAGCGAGGTCCACTTCGCCGCCTCTTGCTCAGTGGCCTCCTCGACCTATCCCGGGGCGACAGGGGACGGCCGCGGGGCGGCCGTGGCAACGCCCACCCACAGATTGGGTACAGGCCGCATGTGTTGCCGGACAAACCCTCACAATCATTGGCGATCTTCGTGCTTCCGGCATGAGCCGCCAGGCCGCACAAGGCGCTTCTGATGCAAAAGGTGTGTGTCCTCAGAGGAAATCGCTGGCATCGTTCAGCGTCCTGTGCTATCCTTCGTCTGTATTGCGAATGTATCTTTTATCCTAGATTCTTCTGTTATCTCAGCAATCTCGACGCCACAGAGCCTGCCTACCGCAAGGGGGTGAGAGGCCTCAAGAGGGACGGTCACACCACACCTTGAGACATTCGCCGCTGGAGACGGAGAAGTCTGCCGTTGTGCCCCCAGAGGATGGATGAGGTGGGCACTGCACCGGTCGGCAACGGCCGGAGGCGCACGACGGGAGCGGCGCCACAGAGTGGAACCGGAAGCCTCCGACGCGACGAACTGAAAACTGCGCTTCCTGCGGCCCGTGCTCTCCACTATTGCCGGCCGGCTCGCCCCCGGTGGCGTGTCCCGCGGCCCGGCCGCACCGGTCAGACACATCCAGGGGGCACCGACGCGCAGGTGTGAAGTGCAGAAACAAACGGCAGCGGCGCCAGCCGAAGCGGAAAGCGAAACCGCCGCGCCGAGTGCACTACGGGAGTGAATGGCATGACAATCCAGACTAGATCGGCATCTTTGGCCTCGCTGGCGCTGGTACTGGTGTGCGGCGTCGGCATGGCCGGGACGATCGGCGTACCCGCCGACTACGGGACGATCCAGGAGGCGATTGATGCCTCGAGCCCGGGGGATACCATCATCGTGGGCCCCGGCACGTACGGGGAGTGCATTGACTACTCCGGCAAGGCCATCACGGTTCGCAGCACCGACCCCTCCGACCCCGCGGTAGTCGCGAGCACCGTCATCAACGGCGGAGCCACGGGGTCTGTGGTCGCATTCAGCTCGGGAGAGGGGCCCGGCAGTGTCCTTGAGGGGCTGACGGTAACCAACGGCTCGGGGACGCCGAACGCCTACGGCGGCTTCGACGGGGGCGGTATCTACTGCTCGGGGGCCTCGCCTACGATCAGGAATAACGTCATCACCGGAAACGCGGCTGCAGGGACGCTGGCGTATGGTGGAGGCATTGTGCTCAAGAGCGGCTCGGCGGCCACCATCGAGGGCAACTCGATTGTTGGCAACACCTGCTCCGGCTTCCAGCCGGCCGGCGGGGGGCTCGCCTGCGTCGGCTCGAGCCCGACGGTGACGGACAACACGATCAGCAGCAACAGCGCCGGTGATTTTGGTGGCGGGCTCTACGCCGGCGGGGGCGGCACCTTCTCCGGCAACACCATCAGCGGCAACAGCGCCGGCTCGTGGGGTGGCGGCGTCCTACTTGCCGGCACCGCGACGCTCAGCGACAACACGATCTCACACAACAGCGCCTCCACCCGGGGCGCGGGCGTGTACATCCACATGACGCCACAGGCCACGGTCGTGGGCAACAGGATCGAGGGCAACACGGGGGCCTCGCAGGGCGGCGGCATCTGCAGCTACCAGAACAGCGCTCTCACGGTCATCCGGAATAACACCATCCTCGGCAACTCGTCGCGATCAGGGGGTTGGGGCGGCGGAGGCATTCATGCCTACTCTTCCTACGCGACCATCGAGAACAACACGATCGCAGGCAACAGCGCGGCCGGCGCATTGATAGGGGGCGCGGGGATCCTGTGCTCCGGTGGCTCGGCCCAGATCAGGAACAACATCATTGTGGGCAACCACGGCGGGGGCGGCATCCGCAACTACCAGGCCTCTCCCACGGTCACCTACAGCAACGTCTTCGGCAACCTGGACGCCAACTATGCGGGCATGACCGACCAGACGGGCAGCAACGGCAATATCAGCGCGGATCCGCTGTTTGCCGGTGGGAACGACTACCACCTGCAGTCCGAGGGTGGGCGCTGGACCGCGGGCGGCTGGGTAACGGACGGCGTCACCAGCCCCTGCGTGGACGCCGGTGATCCGGCATCCAGCGTGGGCGAGGAGCCGGCTCCCAACGGCGGCGTCCTCAACATGGGCGCCTACGGTGGGACGGAGCAGGCCTCGAAGACCTACGTCCCCCCGATGCCGGTTCTTGCCCGGCTCGTCCCGGACTGGGCGCTGGTGGGATCGCCGGCCTTGACCCTCACCGTGAACGGCAGCGACTTCGTCGCGGGCTCCGTGGTGCGCTGGGGGGGTGCGGACCGGGCGACGACCTACGTTTCGGACACGCAGTTGACCGCCGCCATCCCCGCCTCCGACTTGGCCACGGCGGGTGAGGTGGCCGTCACGGTCTCCAACCCGGCGGGCGAATCCAATGCACTGCCCTTCGACGTGAAGTCCGACCCGACGGTGGTCTGGGTCGATGACGACTGGGCGGGCACGACCGTGGGCACCGAGGTGGAGCCCGGGTGGATCTTCGGCTACAACGCCTTCGACAGCATGGTGACCGCCACCGCGGCGGTGAGTCCCAACGGCACGGTCCATGTGGCGGCCGGCACCTATGTCGGGTACCTCGTGGTCGACAAGCCTGTGACGTACCTGGGCGCCAATGCGGGTGTTCACCCGGCCGTCGGCAAGCACCCGTCGGCGACCGTGGGCACCCGTGGCCCGGAGAGCATTCTCACCAACAGCTACTATGCCCTGAAGCCGCAGGCGGACGACATCACCGTGGACGGCTTCCTGTTCACCGGTACGGCCGGCCGCATCGTGGACACCTATGCCGATGCCGACAACTTCCATCTGACCAACTGCATCTTCGACAACAGCTCCACGGCAACCACGCAGGGGATCGTCCAGTTCGGCGGCGGCAGCCACGTCAACATGCTGCTGGATTTCAACCTGTTCCAGGATCAGGGGCAGCATACCATCTACCTCGGCGGTGGCCCGTACACCGGCCTGACGGTTCGCCACAACAACTTCACCGGCACGGGGAACGGCATCTTCCAGGCCTCCCAACCCATCTCGGGCTTCTCTCTGACTGAGAACACCTTCACCGGCGGTGAGACCGGGATCAATATGGGGAAGCTGGACAACCCGACCATCACCGGCAACGAGTTCGAGGCCATGAGCTTCTGCGGTGTGCAGGTGGGCACCCAGGGCGGCACCATCAGTGGCAACGACTTCCACGACTTCACCGGCTATGTCTCGGGGCCCACCACGTATGGCTTCGGTGTGGACCTGTTCGGCGGCCAGTGGGGGACGTGGACCTGCGACGGTCTGCAGGTGACCGGTAATACCTTCACCAACAGCCCGCAGGGGATCAGCATCCGTGGCGGCGTGGACGGCGCCAATGTCACCGGCAATACCATCACCGACTGCGGCACCGGCATCTGGGGCCGGGCGTCGGGTGGCATCGCGGCCCTGGGCGCCAACACCGTGGCGGGCAATGACATCCTCGGCAGCGGAGCCTGTGGCGTGCTTTTGGACGGCGTCACCGGGCCCGACTGGGACCTGGGCGGCACCGAGATCGCGGCGGGGATTGCCGAGTTCATCCGGCTGACGAGTTGCCCCATCAACGTGGACGCCATGGGCGTGACCTTCGGCGGTGCGGCGAACGGCGCCGAGATCGAGGCCAAGGTCTGGCACCGGTACGACGATCCGGCCCTGGGCCTGGTCTCGTACCCCGATTCGCGCACGGACACCGCGATCGCCGTGACGAACGCCGCCGGCAAGCGCGGGCAGACCGTGCAGTTGCAGGCCAAGCTCACCGCGGGCGGCGCCAACCTGGCCGGCATGTCTCTGGCTTTCTGGCTGGATGGTACCGAGCTGGGCGGCGCCGTCACCGACGCCGCGGGTATCGCCCGTCTGACCTACACCATCGACGCGGCCGCCACCGTCGGCGGCCACGATCTGCTCGCCCTCTTCGGCGGCGACGCCACCTACAAACCCGCTCTGGGTGAAGGCACGCTCACCGTGGAGCCCGCGACCGCTACGGGCATTTCGCTCACGCTGGATGTCAACCCGGTGGATGCCGGCGGCCTTGTTACCGCGACCGTCATGGGTGACAACGGCGTGGACTACACCGCCGTGGCCGGCTACGCCATCCAGCCCGGCGCCGGCGGCTCCTGGGCGGGCAACGTCTACACCTCCTCCAAGGCCGGCACCTGGACGGTTCAGGCCACCTACGGCCCGCTGGGGGATACCGCGGAGCTCGAGGTGACCAGCGGCGCGGTGGCGAGCGTCGCCATCTCGCCTGCCGATGCCACCATCGCCGTGGGCGACACCCTTACCTACACCGTGGAGGCCAGCGACGCCCAGGGCAACACCTGGACACCGACCGTCGCGGCCGCCGCCTGGACCGCGAACGGCACTTTGACCGGCACCTTCGATGATGCCAACACCTTCACCGCTACCGGCGCCGGCACCGGCACCGTCTCCTGCGAGGTGGACGGCATCGTCGGCAATGCGGCGGCCCTCACCGTCAATGCCGCAGGTGGCGCGGGCCTGATCCTGGCCTGGGACAAGGACGACCAGAACTTCTACCTGTGCGGCAATCCCGCCGACCCGCAGAGCGCGGGGGCGGCCGGCCTGATCTCCGGAGCGGCCAATGGGACGTTCCTGGTTGGCGGCGTGACCGTCATCGTGACGGGCTCGACGAACAACCGCACCGTGACGGTGTACAACGACGCCGGGATCCAAAACACGCTGCAGGTGCGCTGGTACGTGCGCAGCGGCAAGGTGTCCCAGGCGTACCTGTACAGCACCATCGCCGGGGTGACGAAGACGGCGACGTTCTCGTCCGTCCGGACCTTCGTTGACGGGCAGTACAAGACCGGCTTCTGGGGTCTGACCCACACGCTGGATGCGGTCAACCCGACGAGCATCACCTACGGATCCACGGAGCAATAGTCGCCGCAGTAGCCACAAGGCGAGACCACGACGGGGCGGCCCACTCTGGGCCGCCCCGCTTCCGCTCTCAGATCAGGCGAGCGTCCTTTGCGATCTCCCACGCCTCCGGAGGTGCGGCCGAGTACCCCGCCTTCGCCGGGAATGTCATTGCCAGAGCGTCCGCTCCCGGCAAGAGCAGCTCGCAGAACATCCCGGCATGCAGTGCGATGCTTCGCTATCTCACTGCGGGAGATGGACGCCCAAAACGACATACGGACGACACAACCGTCTTCTTGGCCGGACTCATAGGAAGCGGTTGGGGGACGACCGCGCCCCCTGCGCCCTCCTCCCTACCACAGCCTCACCCTCGCGTAGCTGATAGTATGGGCATCTCCCGCCCGCACTCCCAGCAGGTCCAGGGTCGTTGAGGGTGCATTGCCCGCTCGCGTTGTGGCGGTGAAAAACTGGCGCATCGGGTACTGCATGGGCACCGTCACAGGTTCGCCGGTGGTGCCGTCGGCAGATAGCTCCATCAGGCGCATGCGGGGCACGCGTCTGCCGCCGGCGTCGGTCTCGGTGAGGGCGTAGCAGATCACCATTCGCCCGGTGGGCGTCACCTGCAGGCGGATGCCTCCGGCGCCGGCGAGGGTGGTGTCGGAGATGTCCTCCCCCACCTCGAGCAGCGTCCTTTGCAGCACGATCTTCCCATCGACCACCTGGGTGTACCTGTACGAGGCCCGGAGCTTGATGTCCGGGAAGAACCGATCCCGCAGGCCGCGGTGGATGGGCCCCTCGTGCCACAGGATATGCACGCGGTTTCCGTCATCCACGTACATGTCGCCGGGAAACAGCCAGCCGCCGTCCTCGAAACTGTTGCCAATCTCCAGCCATTCACCGAAGGGCTGCCCGGTGATGTCGTCCGTGTGCGTGTACAGCAGGCGGCGCCAGCGATTGCCGAACTGGCGGCCGGCCTTGTCCATGGTCGAGACGCGGCTCCACTTGTTGTAGGCCGGGGCGCCACAGAAGTGCAGGGCCCGGTTCTTGAGCACCACATCCGGGTAGTTGCATCGGGCCAGGGTCTCGCCGTACGGTGAGATACTGGTGTCCTCGCGCGGGGGCCAGTGGAGCTTTCCGGTTGTCCACTCGCCGGCCTTGTCGCAGAAGGCCCACTCGCTGTGGGAGGCGCCGATGTTTTGCATCAGGACGAAGTCACCGGAAGGGCCATCGGCGGCGAAGGTGCGGTAGGAGTGCTCGGTGAAGGCCGGCTCGCCGTCCCACTGGGGCAAGAGCGTGTCGTAGGGTGCCTTGGGATCGGCGGGGTCGAAGCGCAGGATCTCGGGCCGGGCGGGCCCGCCCCCCTCGGCCTGCGGATCGGTGAGCAGCGTGGGGTTGGCCGAGAGCAGCAGGGGGCCGCCGCGGAAGCACACCAGGGGACAGGGCTCGCGCGTGCGGCCCGAGATATCGGCCTGCTGCAGCTCCCAGCCGCCCGCCCCGCGGCGGAAGAACAGCCAACGGACGTTATTGAGGGGTCTGGCATCCGCCAGCGTCTCCAGACCGGAGGCGAAGACGTCCGCGCCGATGCGGGCGATGCAAGAGCAGCCGTGGCACCACATGGGATCGGCGCCGTTCTCGGCCGGAACGTACTGGTAGACCGGCTCCTCGACCTCGACCAGCGGCTGAAGCGGCGGCATGCCTGTCACCTCGCTGTGGGCCGCCGGAATGGCCGCCACCCCCAGGACGATCGCCAGAAGGTAGGTCATGGGAGCACTCCTTCGATGTCCGTGAAGGGCCCGGGCCGCCTGGGGTAGGCCCGCGGTGCGAGGCGGAGACCCGTTGGCGCGGGCGGCATGTCGGTGATTGGGTTCCGCAATCGCGGTCGTGCCTACCGTGCGGGCCAGGAGACCCACGGGCACGATGACCGGCCTCGAAGGTAGCATTCATTGCGCAGCGGGCGCGATCCTCCCCCCATCGTCCTCAGGCAGGTATCCCAGAGCGTGTCGGAGAACAGTTGGCTGCTTTGCCACCACTTCGCGTGGGACGGTGCGTCATGCCTTTGGAAGTCTCCGCTAGCGTCCCGTATGGAAATGTAGCCGATGTGCAGATTGCCAAGAGGCCCGGCGAGTACGAGGTGTCCTTCGCCGCCCACCCCCACGGTGGCCCCGAGTGCCTGTGGTTCTGCTTCCGCATCCGCCGAGCGGGCGTGCGCGACCCCGAGCGCTCGCGGCTGCGCCTGGTGCTCAAGTACTCCGAGAACATGCTGGGCGGCAATAACCCGGCGACCCTGCGTCCCGTCGCCCGGGGTCTCAACGGGCGGTGGGAGAGGCTCGCCCCGGGAAGCGCCGAGCCCCTGCCGGACGGCCGCAGGAACGTGGTCTGGAACCTCGAGGCCCCCGATCCGATCCTGGACATCGCCTTTTGCTACCCTTACGGCCCGCCGGAGCTGGCCGCACTCCTGGAGGACTGCGGCGGCTACTGGCACAGCGACACCATCGGCGTGAGCCCCAACGGCAGGCCGATCGTGCGGCTATCCAACCGCTACGGCGAACCGGAGAGCACAGAGCCCGGACTGTACCTGGTCTCCCGCCAGCACTCGGCGGAGACCACCGGCTCGTGGGTGCTGGACGGGCTCCTGCGGGAGTTGGCGGCCCACGGCGATGCCGCGCCGCTGGTGTGGGTCATCCCCTTCGCCAATATGGACGGCGTCATGCAGGGCGACTACGGGAAGGATAACTTCCCGTATGACCTGAACCGCGCCTGGGGCCCTGTGCCGATGCGCCACGAGTCACTGCTCATCCAGCGGGACATGCAGCGATGGGCCCGACGCTGCAGCCCGCTCCTGGCCGCGGACTTCCACTCCCCCGGCGGCTGCGAGAGCGACGGGATCTACTGCTTCCTCGTCCACCCCAAGCACTGCCCCGAGCAGTATGACCAGACGCTGAAGTGGACCGGCGCCGTGCGATCCGCCATGGCCGATGAGTACGCCTCCGACAACTTCGAGCGCACCGCCGACTATGCCAGCCGCTGGGAGACCCCGAACTTCACCCGCGGCGCCGCGGACACCTTCCAGATCGCCGCCTTCAGCATGGAGACCCCCTACGGCCAGTCCCGGGATCTTGTCCTCACCACCGAGCACTACCGCGAGGCCGGGGCCCAGACGGCGAGAGGCTTCCTGGCGGCGGGGTAACGGCGGCGTAACGGCGGGGTAACGGCGGGGTAACGGCGGGGTAACGGCGGCGTAACGGCGGGGTAACGGCGGGGTAACGGCGGGGTAACGGCGGGAGGACGGAAGGACGGCGCTACATGCGCAGGCCCCCATCCACCGAGATCACCTGACCGGTGACGTAGGAGGCCTCCTCGGAGCACAGGAAGGCAACCACCCCGGCCACCTCCTCGGGCCTGCCGAAGCGCTGCAGGGGCGTCATCTGCAAGATGGCCTGCCTGCGGGCCTCCTCCATATCGGCGGTGAGATCGGTCTCGATGATCCCCGGAGCGACGGCATTGACCAGGATGCCCTGTGCCGCCACCTCGCGCGCAAGGGCCTTGGTAAACCCAATCAGCCCGGCCTTGGCCGCCGCATAGTTGGTCCTCCTGAGATCACCCATCAGACCGGCGGCCGAGGAGATGTTCACCACCCGCCCCCACCTGCCGCGGATCATGTGCTTGACCGCGCGCTTGGTGAGCATGAACGCCCCGCGCAGGGAGACGTCCATCACCTCATCCCAGGCCTCGTCTTTCATGAAGGCGAGATACTGGTCGCGCACCATGCCGGCATTGTTGACCACGATGTCGAGGCCGCCCAGGTCCGCAACCACGGCCTTGACCATCTCATCCACGGCCTGAGCATCGCGGATGTCGGCCTGACACAGCAGGGCCCTGCGGCCGAGTTGCTCGATCTCGGCCTGCACCTGCGCCGCCGCATCCTCGCTGCTCAGGTAGTTCACCGCCACGTCGGCCCCGCCCCGGGCAAGCCGCACGGCGATGGCACGACCGATGCCCCGCGAGGCACCGGTGACGAGCGCTCTGCGGCCGGAGAGATCAACCATAGATGTGGGCTCCTGTAGGTCAGTCACGAGTCGGCGAGTCGCGAGTCAACGGCGTCTACGGCAGGCGGCGGCTGACGGCGGCTGTTGCCAAGACGTCACGTGGTGCGTTAGGTCTTGCTCTGGGCCCGGACATATGCCTCCACGTCGGCCTCAGTGACGGGACCATCGGGCTGGGCCCATTTCGCCACTTGCTCGATGGCCACCTTGGCCTCGCGGGCGACGCGTCTGGCGGCGGGAGTGGCCCGCACGCGGCTCTCCGGGGCCCGGGGAGCGGCCCTACGGGCCCCCGTCTCGCCCTGCCCCAGGTCCAAGTGCAGGGCGGTCTGGGCCGCATGCTCGCGGAGCAACTCCGCGTTTTGGGCGTCAATGTCCGCCGGAGGCGCCTCTGACGGCTCGCCCACATAGGCCATGACGTAGCCCACCGGCAGCACACTTCTCTCCTGACAGTACACGGCAAGCAGCGTCGCCGGGCTCTCGATCTCGTACTCGAAAGTCACCTTGTCGGTGATGATCTCGCAAAGGGAATCGCCCTCGGCCAGCGTGTCCCCCACCGCCTTCAGCCAGCGGCTGAGGGTGACCTCTTCCAGGTTTTCGGCCCATTTCTCGATGACGATTGGTTGTCCCACAGGGGCGGCATCTCCAGAGGGTGATAGGCGGTCGAGGCTGTCTCGGCGGCGAGTATAGCACCGCGATTCTCAGTGCGTCAAACCGGCGCCGCCGCAGCCCGACGCTACATCGACGTCCGCTCCTCGCGCGCCGCTGCCGACCGGCCCCGGGCCTCGCCGTAGCTCGCCGAGTAGATCCGGCGCATCGTCTCGAGGTTGGCCGAGACCGTCGCACAGGCGGGAGCAAACCTGCCCGGGAACCGCTCTTTGAGCCTGTCGAGCACGTCGGCCAGGTGTTCGACCACCAGGTCGGCCAGCCAGCGGGAGTGCGGGGTCTGCACGATCTGCTCCAGGCGCTGCACCGGCGGGTTCCAGCCTGTGCCCTGAGCGTAGACGAGCATCCCCGGATACAGCTCCACGAGGTCACGCAGTGTCTCCCGCTGCTGCGGCGTGTCCGCCAGGTGAGCGATGGCCCGGCCGATGGAGCGGGCCGGGTCGTAGTCGAAAGGGTTGTAGGTGTAGTCGGCGATGGTCAGAAGCGGAATCCGCCCGATCTCGTTCTGTGTGTGCATCGGGTTGGCCACGAAGCCGTCGGCCACAGTACAGAGGTCCGCGTCGCGGCCCGTGACCGGCCCCAGGTGGAGGGTGGCGTTGCCGTCGTTGACGGGGTAGTTGTCCCAGATGATGAGCCGGTGGCCGACGGCCTCGCGGTAGGCCCGGGCATCCTCGCGGGTAATACGGGCCGGCACCACCGAGGGACCCGTCCAGAACACATACACATCCGGGTGCAGCTCGCGGCCCAAGACCTCCAGGTAGGCACGGGCGGCCTCGTCATCCCCTGCGCCCCAGTAGTACGTGGGGCACAGGATCATCTGGGCGGACGCATCCGCCTCTCGCAGTCGCTGCAGCAGCTTGTTCGTCAGCCGCGCCTGCCCGGCGGCGTCGATGCCCCGGGAGATGTCGTCGAACTGAATGTTGTGCCATCGCACCCCGAGCCCCTGCATCCAGGCGTAGTGCCGCCAGAGCGCGTCGAAGTCGCCTTCGCTGCCGTAGTCCACGGCGCGTCGCGAGCCGAGGTTGGGGTTGAGACTGAAGCAGAAGTCGATCCCATGCTCCCGACAGGCGCGCACGACCTGCTCGTAGGCGGCTTTCTTGTCATCCGGCAGCGGCTCCCACCAGCGATTGCACTCGGGCGCGCCGAAGCTGTGGTGCTCGATGTCAAACATCGAGCCATAGCAGTTCATCAGGAAGTTCATCCTGTACCGGGCGAGGATCGGGATCTCGGCCAGGTACTGCTCCGGCCGCCATAGCCAGCCTTTGATGCCCCGCAGTCTGAACCCGGGCTCCGTCCGTCCGCCCGAGAGCGGCTCAGGCAGGGGGCGTCTTTCCTCGGGCAGAAGGATCCGGAAGTCCTCCTCGATGGCAGGCGAGGCCCCGAGATCGTAGTCCTCCGGGCCGATGGCACACGAGGAAAGCATGAACCACGGCGGCATGCCGGCTTGGCCCTCGGGGGACACGTTCCGGAACTCCAGCCGATTGCCCAATGGCCTGAGCAGGCCATCGGGGATCGCCAGGCGCCTCAGCTCCCAATCCTGATGGGAGAAGGCGCGGGGGCCCTCGAGCAGTGTGACACCATTGAGGCTGATGGTGAGGGGGCAGGGGGTGCCACCGTCATCCAGCAGGCCGCGCACGTGGAGAAAGAGCGGGCCCGCAGGGAGCGGGTCCAGGTCGAACTCCGCGGCCATGGCCGAGAGCGCGCCGGTGGGAGCGGCGTAGACGTAGTTCACGCGCGTGGCGCCGGCGTGCGTCGAGCCGAAGGTCGTCGCCCCACCGCCCGCGAAGTCCGTGCCCCGCAGCTTCACCGTCGGCGCCGGGGCGCAGAAGCCCGCGCACGCAGGCAAGAGCGCGAGAACTACGCCAAAGCCCACGGCCCTCGATCTGTGCCATGCAGACATGCTCCGCCCTCCGGAGAGAATGCTCATTGCAGACAGAACCCGTACAGCCGTCCCTCGCGGAGCCGAAACTCAAGCGCGACCCTCGTTCCGGCGAGATCGGCCGGGTCGGCTTGCCACCGTACCGGGGCGTCCAGGGCGTCTCCCTGCAGCGGCCGGCAGTCGGCGTGGGAGAAGCCGGGAAGCACGGCGCCGTCGGCACCCAGAACGGCCACGGTCAGCTCCCCCGCCACCTCGGCGTTGACGGTCATGCTCCGCGCCTGAAGCACGGCGACAGGTGTGCGCAGTAGACCCGGCTCGCCCCCGGCGTCGCGGGACACGTAGCGGTCGCGAGGCATGCGCAGAAGGCCGATCTGACGCTCCTGGAAGCGGTTCATCTTGTGCCCGTTCTTGTAGCCCCCATAGTACAGGAACACCTGATCTTCCACCGGAAGCTGACAGTCGATCCAGGCGTGGGCGTGGTCCCAGGCGCCCGGTCGCGGGTCGGGCTCGAGGAAGGGAGTCCGGTCCCGGACCCAGTTGCGTCCGTCGCGGCTCCAGGCCAAAGTGGTGTACCCGATGCCGAAGGCCCCCTCCGGCGTGCCCTCGGCCCGCAGATCGTCGCGCAGGACCTTCACCAGCCCAATCCACAGGTCGCCGCGGATGAGGTAGCCGTTCATGGCGTAGAACTGTGTCTCGCCCTCGTCGATGCCGTCCACCGGGGTCAGCACGTACCAGGGCCTGGACCAGTTGAGCAGGTCGGTGCTCTCGCTGTGCATCGTCACCCGGCGCTCTTTGGACCACGTCGGGCCCGTGGTGTAGACGGACGCCGTGGCCACATAGCGCCCGCGCAGGGTGTCCCGGGTGATGTTGACGATGTCGTGGTTGTGCCTGAGCACAACATGGGGGACAAGTGGGGTCCACTGCAGGCCATCCGGCGAGGTGGCCAGTTTCATCCCCCCGTCGTGCCACCAGGCCACGGTGTACCGCCTCGCCTTGTCCGGCCATTCAGGGCCGTGGTCGATGACGCTGTCGCCGAACTGGATCGGCCCGGGGTCGTCGAGCTGCCGGGCCGGACGCCGCCAATGGATGCCGTCCTCAGACTCCATGTACCCCAGATGCGACTGGGCCACATCGTGCTGCAGCGTGTACATCCCGTACCAGATCCGGAAGCGCCCGGCGGCCTCGTCGCGCAGGACGGTGAGGAAGGGCTGGAAGCAGCGGTCCTCCTTGCCCGTCACGATGGGGTTGGGGATGGCCGGATCGCGCCGCGGGCAGTTGACGCGACGCGACAGGCCCTCCTGGCTTGCGATGAGACCGTCATCGATGAACAGGTGCGGTCCCGGGCCGAGCGACAGCGGTCCCTGGAGGGAGGTGACACCCTCCTGGTAGGTACTGCTGCAGAAGGCTTCGTCCCCGGCGGGTGCCTGCACGACAGGACCGTGGGGTCCCACATTGCCCGGTGCCACTTCCCTCTCCCCCTTCGCGATCTGCTCGATCACTGCAGCGTCCGCGGCCGTATGCCACAGCGCCGCGGCGGGCACGAGCTGCTCCGGCTGCCCCGGCCAGGACCAGTAGAGCCGCAGATAGGCCTCTGCACCGAGGTGGTAGTACTCCACCCGCAGAGCGACTGCTCGTCCCGCCTGTAGAGCCATTGGCCCCGACCGCTCCCCCTCCGGCGACCAGCCGTCGATCACAGGCCTGCCGTCCACGTACAGGCGCACTCCCTGCTGGGCCTCGGCGCGAAAGGTGACATCAGCCGTCCGCGGTGCGCGCAGGCGACCTATCCACAGCTTGGAGCAGTCGTTGGTGCCGCTGAGCTGCATGTCGATCCGGCTGTCGGTGTGTCGCTCGGCGGGACGAGAGAATGAGGTATCGTGGAACAGGACCGCCGGCAGGCCGGGCAGCAAGTCGTCGGCAGCGGCCGGCAGGCACAGGCGCGTGGCGACGGCGGACAGTGCGACCAGCGCCCTCGGATAGAGGCCAGGCATGGGAGACCTCCATTGGGCAAGAACGGCGTCTGTGGTGGTGTTCAGTGAGGAGGGCCCAAGGACCTCCCACAGGGGGGCGGGCAGAACGGCTGAACACAGAGACGCAGAGATTCGGAGAACACAGAGAACGGGCAAAGACTGGGGACGGCAGAGCACCACCCGCCACGGCCGCTCGCCGTTCCCGCCGTTGCCGCCTTCCCTGTCACCCGTTTCCCGCCGTCCCTGTCACCTGTTCCCTGTCACCCGTTTCCCGCCGTCCCTGTCACCTGTTCCCTGTCACCCGTTTCCTGCCGTACACGCGGCCCACCGACCTGCAGGAAGCCCGCCCTGGGGCGACGAAGCATGCCTGCATCGCGCCGCACTCAGTGGGAGGGGATACCATGCGAGCTTCATCGCTGCTGCTGGCAATGCTTTGTTCCGGCTGCTGCCATTCGGCGGAGCTGCAGGTCATCGATGACTTCGAGCTGGGCGTGGGAAGCTGGTACCGTGTGGAGGGCAGTAAGCCCGCGGGGGCAGGGCCGCTGTGCGTGATGACGCCCGGCGCGGAGGCCAAGGTGGGTCAGGGAGCCGCGCGGCTGCAGTTCTCACCCTGTCCCGACACCTGGACCCACATGCAGATGGGCATCAGGACAGTTGACTGGCTCTCGAACCACTGCGACCGCATCGGCTTCTGGCTCAAGGGCGACGGCTCCGGCGAGACCCTCACCCTCATGTTCGGCAACTACGAGCACAGGCCGGGCCTGTGTTACCGCTACCGGGTGAAGCTGGACTTCAGCCAGTGGCGGCACTTCGAGGTGCCCTTCGAGAACTTCGAGCCCAGGGGCGAGATGGGAGCCAACGTGGGCAACCTCGTGCTGGCTCAACTCAACGTCGGCGGCACCGAGAGGCCCGTTGACGTGCTCCTGGACGAGTTGGTGGCCCTCCCCGCACACCGCGAGGGCCGGGCCGGCAGGCTCTTTGATCTCTCGTTGCTCCCCGCCGGCGGCTGGGACCATGCAGGCCCTGAGGGACCCGTGACGGTGGACAACCTGCTGGGCCTGCCGGAGGGCACCGTGCTGCCCGGCACCATCCACGGTATCCGCAACCATGCGGACCTCCACAACCCGCCGACATTCGTCTGCCGCTACCCGGACCCGGGCGGCTTCGGGGTGAAGATCGGGCGGACCTCGGGCTACGGCGGTTCGCGGCTGATCATCAAGGTGGACGGCGAGGAGGCACTGCGCCGCGACTTCCCCGGTGAGACGGAGACCGCGCTCACGCAGTACCAGGGGTACTACTCGGTGGAGGTTCCGGCGGGCGAGCACACGATCACGGTGGACAATGACGGCAATGACTGGATCACGGTGGAGGCCTACTGCTTCGAGAACTACCGCACCGCCGGGGCGCGCTATCGCCGGGAGGACGGGCGGATGGAGGTGCGTCTGCTGGGGGCGGACGGACGGCCGGTGACCGACGCTGAGGCCTCTATCGACGTGGTCGGGACGCTGATGGAGTGTGCCCCTGAGGCCGACGGGGCATTGTGCAGCGAGGTGCTGTGGGGCCGGTTCGCGCCGGGTACCTACCCGGTGACGGTTGTGGCTCGGCGTGGCGGAGAGCCGGTCTTCACCACGGAGCTGCGGGTGCGTCTCGGCCGGCCGCGGCTGCGGACGGCGAGGGCGGCGTACCCCGTCACGGAGGATGTCACGGTACTTTTGCGGTACGCCAATGAGGCCGGGGCGCCGCTGAGCGGGCGCTCCGTGAAGCTGCTGGTGGATGAGCGGGCAGTGGACTGCTCCGAGGTCGAGCCGGGTACCTACTCAGCGCATCTGGGCAGACTGCCGGCGGGACGCTATTTCGCCTTCGCCACGGCCGACGACGGCCCCACGGCGGACGTGCCCTTCCTCGTCTACGACGCTCAAGCCAGGCCGTGGGAGACCGAAAGCCCGGCGAGGCTGGGCGACAACGGGTGGCTCAAGACCGCCGACGGCAAGGCGTACGTGCCCTGGGGCTACGCGACCATCAGCCTGTACGCGCCGGACGCGGAGGTGGCGGCGGGCCTGGCGGGGCCGTCTTTGTGGTCGCAGGCCTCGGACGAGGACATCCTCAACTGGATCGGGATGCTGGCGGCCTGCGGCGTGAACTGCGTGCGGTTTGGGGTCAACGTGGGGACGCGCTCGATCTGCGGCGACCTGGGCGGCAGGGCCAACCCTGAGGTGATCGCCGCCCTGGACAGGTTCCTGGACCTCATCGCCCCCCTGGGCGTGCGGGCCATCCCCGTCATGTGGTGGGGACACTACCGCAACTTCGGCTATGACAACATCGCCGCCTACGACGCGCTGATCCAGACCCAGGCCGACTGGTTCACCAACCCGGAGGCTCTCAGGCTCCAGAAGCAGTACGTGGCCGAAGTGGTCGCACAGTTCAGGGACGACCCGCGGATTCTGGCGTGGGAGGTGATGAATGAGACCTACCGGGCGGGGGAAGACCTGCTTGCGGCGGTGAGATGGACCAACGAGATCGCCGCCGTGATCCGTCAGCAGTCGCCACGCCATCTGATCACCACCAGCGCCTGCGAGGCCACGCCCGGCCCGGAACTGGAATGGAACCGCAAGGCGGACATCGACTTCTTCAACTATCACGCCTACCCCATGTATCCCGACTACCGATCGTACCGGACGCTGGCCGGAGACTCCCCGCGCGAGATGGGGAACTACGCGGCGGTGATGACGCTCTACAACCGTCTCGGCCCGAAGGTGAGCATCCTGGGCGAGGCGGGCAACGACCGCGCGAGGGAAGCCAACTACCCCGAGCTGAGGGCGCTCATCACCCGAGACTGCCTGTGGCTGTCGTTCCTGAACGGCTCACCCGGAGGCATCTCGTGGGATGCCATCGCCGATGCCAGAGAGTTCTCGGTGCTATCCCGAATCGCCCAGAGGGTGGACTGGACGAGGTTTGGGCCGGCTCCCGCCGCTGCGGTGGTGGAGGTCTCCGACCCGGACGCCCAACTGCCGCAGCTCGCCCGCTATACCTGGTGGTCCTTGGAGAGATGCATCCCGCTGCGGTTCGTGAGCCCGGGCACGCCCCTCGGGCCGGAGCAGCTCCCGCTGCCGCCGGATCGCTTCGCCCCTCCGGAGGACGAGCCCCGGACTGCCCTGCGGGTCAGCGCCGGGTTCCAGGGCGCCTACCTGCAGTCGGAGGACGGGAAGGTCTTCATCGCCTACGTCCGCAGGGTCGGCGCGGTTCCGAGGATCAACACGCGAGTGCGCTCACCTGAGGCTCTGAGCATACGGGTGACGCCCCCATCCCGGGGGACGCTGGAGGTCTGGGACCTCGATCTCAAGCGCGTGGTGAAAGAGATGCCGGTTGAGGGGCCGGTGGCGATCGATCTGGGCCGCACGGCGCATGACTACGCATTGGCGCTGAGGCCATAGGGAGTCTCGGCGCCGCTCCCCGAGGGCCACACCGGAGGTCGGGCGTCGGACAGGCCGATGCGAACGGGTGGCGATGCCGAGAGACGGCAGGGGCCGAGGAGGGAACGCGCATGGCGCAACAACGGTGCTTCATTCTCGCAGCGCTGGCGCTGATTTCAGTTCAGGAGGCGGCCATGGGTGACAACGGCTCTGTAGACTGGGTGTGCGTGGCCGAGGACGTCGCGTGGGCGCCGCGAGACTCGTGCGGCGAGGTGGTGTTCGATGGCAGGATGTGGCTCCTGGGAGGCTGGCTCAACTCCGAGAGCATCGGCCCACGCGACGTGTGGTCTTCGTCCGACGGTGTCCACTGGAGCGAGGCCACCCATGAGGCCGGCTGGAGACACGGGGACCTGCCGACGGCCGTGGTGTTTGGCGGCAGGATGTGGTTCATGGGGGGCTGGTATGCGGGAAGATTGCCGGAGGGATGTGCCGGTTCGGAGGTGTGGTCGTCGCAAGACGGGGTAGAATGGGACTGTGCCACCGAGCAGGCGGGCTGGAGCCCCCGGATCGGCGCGGCGGGCGTGGTCTTCAAAGACAAGATGTGGATTCTGGGCGGGCTGGAGCAATACTTCTTCGGTGACGAGAGCCACCTGCGCAACGATGTGTGGTGCACCGAGGACGGCGCCACGTGGCGACAGGTCACAGACAGGGCGCCATGGTCGCCGCGCGCGTTTCACGGCGCCCTCGTCTTCGACGGCAAGATCTGGGTGTTCGGCGGCGGCAACTATCTCCCCACCTACAGGGGCTACAACGACGTCTGGTGCTCCGAGGACGGGCTCCACTGGACACAGGTCACGGAGCATGCCGGATGGGCGCCGAGAATCTGGTTCTCGGCGGTGGTCTACAGGGGCTGCATGTGGGTGTTGGGGGGCTGGGCGAACGATCCGTCCCGCAACTTCGGGGACGCGTGGTACAGCAGGGACGGCCTGCAGTGGCACGAGCTTAGAACGGAGACCATCTGGTCTCAGCGCCACGAGCACTCGACGTACGTGCACGATGACAGGATCTGGGTGGTGGGCGGGAATGCGTGGCCGCTGGTAGACGACGTGTGGCAACTGTCGCTGCCGCAAGACTGGTCCGGGGCAGGGTGACAGGCGGAACCATTGCGGGGCGATGACCCGTCCCCCGTCACGGTGACCGCCGAGGAGCGGGACCTTTGTGGTCGCGAGGGCGGCGCTCGAGATGACAGAGGGCGGGCCGATGAGGCACGAACTTTGCCATGTGCACCGACGTAACGTCACCTACACTCACGAGGCGAAGATACCGTGCGGATCACCACCGACTGGCACATCCACTCACGCAACTCCTGCGACGAAGCCTCTCTTGTCATGGCCGACCTGGTGACACAGGCGTCCGAGCAGGGGATCCAGAGCTATGGGGTCACCGACCACCTGCACACCCCCCACAACGTGCAGGACGTCGTGGCATCTCGCGAGGAGTACCTGGCCTGCCGTCCGGGGCGCGGCTTTCATTTCGGGATCGAGCTCAGTGTGGTGTCGGTCTGGGAGCTGGATGAGCTGAGGGTGCGCCAGGAGCGCTACACCTACGGCATCCGCGAGGGGGGGCCTCCGGGAGCCGAGCCGTCGCTGGGGGCTTCCGCCGAGGCGCTGCACGCCTTCGGAGTGGAGTACGTCGTCGCCGGGGTCCACTGGCCACTGTACCTGCCCCCCGACCGCGACGCGATCATCGCCGACTACCACCGCCAGAACATGTTCCTGGCCACTCACCCTCTGGTGGATGTCATCGCCCATCCCTGGTGGTGGATGGGCTACTGGAAGGACGCGGACGGCCGCTACACGACCGACCCCTGGCTGGATGACTTCGGCAAGATCCCCCGGTCGATGCACGACGAGTTCGCCGCGGCCGCGGTGGAGCACGGCAAGGCAGTGGAGATCAACCTGAGCGCCACCCTGATGAACCAGTCCTACCCGGAGAGTTTCGGCCCTCAGTATCTGGAGTACCTGGCGGACCTCGCCGCCGGGGGTGTGACGTTCAGTATCGGCTCCGACTGTCACAGCGCCACATACGCCCCGGATTTCGAGAGGGCGGGCGCGATGCTGGACAGCATCGGTATTGCCGAAGAGGACCTGTGGCGCCTGCCGGATCGCGAGCAGTATCCGAGCGGCGAGCCGATGGCGGGGAAACGTCCCGCCACGGCCACACCAAGGCCCTGAGCATCGCGGGGCAGGGCAATGTGCGCGGTTGGACCGCCGGCGGCCCCCGGGACGCTTGCCGTCCGTCGCCTTCTTCGGACACCACCATCCACCCCGAACCTGCCCCATGCAAAAGGGAGTGCTAAGGCAGGCGCCTGCATCGCCGGCCGAGGCAAGAGGTATTGCCCCATCGGGCGCGGAATTACGTCGCGGTGCGAATGCAGTTCGGGCCACTCGACAGGAGGCAATACCACATGAGCGGCAAGGTGAAGGTGGCGCTCATCGGCGCCGGGGGCATGGCCAATAGCGTCCATTACCCCTCGCTCGCCGTCTTCGACGACGTAGAGATGGTCGGCCTGTGTGACCTGGTCCCCGACAAGCTCCAGGCGACCGCGGAGAAGTTCGGGATCGAGCGCACGTTCTCGGACTATAGGCAGATGATCGAGGAGACGGCACCGGACGCCGTGTACGTGCTGATGCCCCCGCATCACCTGTTTGACATCGCGTTCCACGTGCTGAGCCAGAAGCTGCACCTGTTCCTGGAGAAGCCGCCCGGTGTGACCGCGGAGCAGACTCGGCAGATGGCCAACTGCGCCGAGGCGAATGGCTGCATCTCCCTGGTGGGCTTCAACCGCCGCTACATCCCGCTCATGGTGCAGTGCCGCAATCGCGTGCGCGACCGGGGCGGCCCGGTCACCCAGGCGATGAGCAGCTTCTACAAGTGGCACACAGCGGGGCCCTACTACAACGGGGCCATCGACATCCTCAGTTGCGATGCCGTGCATGCCGTGGACACGCTCCGGTTCCTGGGGGGTGACGTGAGCAAGGTGGTGGGCGAGGTGTCTTCTCAGGGCATGTCCTTCGACACCCGCTTCAACGCCCTGGTGCAGTACGAGAGCGGGGGTGCCGGCGTGCTCTTGACCAACTGGCGCGTGGGTGGCCGCATCCACCAGTTCGAGCTGCACGGCGAGGGCATCTCGTGCTATGTGGACCCCAACACGACGGCGGAGGTCTATGAGGACGGCGCGGCGGAGCCGGAGATCATCACGACGCAGGAGGCCGCCGGCAGCGATGAGAACCGGGTCTACTACGGGTTCGAGGGCGAGAACCGCGCTTTTATCGATGCGGTGAAGTCGGGACAACAGCCCGAGAGTTGCCTGCGCGATGCGGTCAAGACGATGGAACTGGTGGATGATATCTACCATAGCCGGCTGTAGGCGTCCGGCGGATCGAGGGGTACAGAGGCCCGGCGGCACTGAGAAATCATTCAGCTGGGCAGGAGGAGTATCCGGGCCGACGGCGAACAGTGCACCAGAATTCGGAAGTGGTATCGGTCCGGACCTCGGACCGGTGCTCGGGCCCCAGGCCCAACTCGCAGACAGGGAGGGAAAAGCTCTATGGACAAGCAGGCCAGTCCACTGGCGATCGTTATCGCGATCCTGGTACTGATCGTGGTCTTCGTCGTCGTGTGGAAACTAACGTTCGGCAAGAAGGCCCCGCCCGAGGACCAGGGCATGATGATGAACGGCATGCCCGGCGGGATGCCCGGCGGCGGCCCGATGCCCGGCGGTGGAATGCCCGGTGGCGGAATGCCCGGCGGTGCCGCACCACCCGCCCAGTAGCGTGTCGCACCGTCCCGGCGCGCGGCGGCCCAACTGACCACGGCCTCCGACAGCCCCGGTCCACGGATGCGACGCCAACCAGCGACGTGATGCCACGGAGACAGGCCATGCGCCATGCAGGCCTGTCTCCGTCGTCTTCCGGTGGCCCCGTCCCCGACCGGGCCACCGCCCGGCGGGCCTCTCGCGACACGGAAGCCCCGGCTTCGTGCACCCACGACAGACGGCGGAGTGCCGCCCCTGCAGGGCCCTATTCGACCTGCAGCCGCACCGGCGCCTCGTCGTCCGCACCCATCGTCACACGGGCCGTCGCCGCTTTGCCGTCGACCTCCGCGGTCACCTCATGCTCCCCGCGGAAGGCGCGGAGCCGCGCCGAGCCGCCGTCGTCCGTTCGGCCCTCCCACCGCGTCCACCAACGATTGAGCACGAGGTCCTCGTAGGCCTCCTGAGCCGGCCTCTTGCTCCAGTCCTGCCGGAACATGGCGGCGCCGTCCTTCGCCCGCCAGTGAGAGCCCTCCCAGAAACCCCACTGGATGAAGCCCTGCACCGCAAGATGGCTGAAGGCGGCAATCATGAAGTCCCGCACATACTCCGCGTGTACCGCGTCGTCGCGGCAGCCCAGGTCGAACTCGGTGATCTCCAGGGGAAGGCCGAAGGCGGCCCACTCGTCCAGGATCTCCAGCACACGGTGGATGGGGGTGAGTGGCACGCTCATGTGCCCCTGAATGCCCAGGACATCCACGGGGGCCCCGCGCTGTAGCAGGTAGCGGATGCGCGCGGCGACCCCGGCGCGGTAGGCGGGGCTCTCGTTCACGATGCCGTAGTCGTTGTAGCACAGGAGGGCCTCGGGATCGGCCTCCCGCGCCCAGTGGAAGGCATCAGCGAAGGCTTCCCAGCCCACCTCGTCCCACACTTCCGTGTTGGAGCCGGCCTCGTTCACCACATCCCACAGGTACAGCCGACCCCGCATGCGGCGGACGTAGTCGTCGACGTGGGCGCGACAGGCGGCCAGGAGCTCGTCGCCCCGCAGTTCAGACGCGGGTCCGGCGATGTGCCGGTATGATCCCCACAGCAGGCAGTGGCCGCGCACAGCGATGCCGTGCTCGGCCAGCCACGCGGCGGCAAGGTCCACCGTTTCCAGGCGGGCCGGGCCGGCGGCGGCCCACTTGAGATCATTCTCGAAGGTGACCGTGTTGAAGAGGCGCTTGACCTCCTCCCGGAACCGGCGGTTGTCGGGGCTGTCGCTCCCGGCGAGGCGACCGGCCGGCGCGGCCGTGCCGAACCGAAACAGATGGCTCCGCTGCTCGACGCGCACCCTGGCCCCGGGCACGGGCCGGCCCTCGGCGTCGACTACCTGCACGACGAGATCGCCCTTGCGCAGGGCCTCGATGCGCTCCAGAGCCGCCTGCCGCCAGGTGTCGGGGTGCTCGCGTCCCGCCCAGTAGTCGATGGTCTCGTCGAAGGAGTGGTCCCGGGCGACGCCGAAGTTCTGCACCTGGACTCCCGTGACCTCGACCAGGCCCCTGTCGGGCAGGAACCACTTGGCCTGCGACTCATCGGGGCGATAGCCCTCCTCCGGGCGTCCCACAAAGCGGTACTCCTGCCACTGCGGCGTCAGTTTCACCGTCTGGGAGATGGACTTGGTGTGCGGCTCGGAGGCCTTCTCATAGACGAAGGTAACCCGGCAGCCGTGCGGGCTGCGCATCCAGGCTCGGAAGTAGACGGCGTCACCGCGTCGCACGTAGCCCTGGCACCGCTGGCCGATCCCCAGGGCCCACGGTGGCGCCCCCGGCTCGGGGTCGCACTCCAGACGCGCCGCCCTGGCGTAGCCCTCGAGGCCGGAGTCCACCACGCTCACCTTGACCCGGTCACCCCCATTCACAGACCATCTCTGCTCCCACGGAACGGAGAAACCGCCGTTTGTGATGAGGTCCTGTGGTGTCTCCACGGTCGGGCGTCCCCCCTCGGTTTCCGGTGTGGCGTCCAGATTCACGAGCTCCAGGCCGGTCAGCTCGACGCCGCCCCTGTCGAACCCAAGATGGAAGCCGAGCTGGGCACCTCCGGGGCTGAAGGCCTCGGTGCATCGGCCCGTGAACTCGTACTGCTTCCACTCGTCGGTGAGGTCGACGGTCTGGTACACCGACTTGGTGTGCGGCGCGCGGCCGATCTCCACCAGGCCGGCGACGGTGCAGCCCTCCGGACTTCTCAGCCACGCCCTGAACTGCAGTCGGTCGCCCTCCTCGGTGAAAGCATCCAGGGACTGCATGAGGGTGATGGCCCATGGATCGGCCCCCTCGACGGGGTCCAGGACGAGACGCAGGGCGCGTCTGTGCTCGCCGGCGGTCACCTCCACCACCGAGGGCCGACAGGTGGTGTCGTCGGTGACCCGCCAGCCCTCGATCCCGGCGGAGAAGTCGCCGTTGGAGACGAGGTCGCCCGACTGAGCGCAGGCGGGGAGGGCGAGGAGAGCGGTGAGCAGGCAGAGGGTGACGTGGCGGGCCATGGGGTGGACCTCCTTGTGTGCGGGCGGATGCGGCCGCCGATGCCTCGGCGTGCTGCGGGCTGAGTGCGCATCTTCGGCTCGCAGCGGCGGCGATCGCCGGCCGCCCCCCTGCGCCCGCCGTGTCTACTCGAAGCTCACCTGAGCCGTGAAATACGTCTCCTGGATCGCCCCACCGGTGATCCGGGCGCGGAAGACCACCGGGTAGCCGGTGGTGGCCTGGTCGAAGCGTCCGGTGCCCTCACCCAGCAATACCTTCGCCGCCCACTGCCGCCCGTCCCTCTTTCCCACCCTCAGCAACTGCACTCCCGGCGCCCCGTTGATCGGCAGCGGGCTGTAGCTGTGACCGGTCATCACGTCCACCACCGCGTCCGCGGCTGGCGCGGAGAGCAGAAGCTGTAGCAGGACCTCGTCGCCCCTCTTCAGGGCCGCCGGCAGCGGCGCGTCGTCGGCCATGCTCACCGCAAGCCCATCGACGGGGCGCTTGACCAGCCGCATCCAGTCGAAGGTGAACCGCGGTCCGGGCTGCACGGTACCGTCCGGCAGCTCTGAGGCTCCCGCCATGAAGGCGTTCACGAAGCAGTTGGCGGCCGACCCGTCACGGTAGCTCTCGTGGATGTAGTGGGTGTCCACCGTGTAGATCCCCGGACGCGAGGTGTTGACCGCGCCGCGGTAGCCCGGCTTGCCGGAGCTGGAAGTGAAGCCCACATTCGTGAATTGATAGCCCTCCCCCTCGATATCGCTGAGGTTGACCTGAAAGTAGCGGTAATCCCGGGAGTAGGGGAAGATGTGGGTCATGTTGGAGCCCTTCAGCGCCCTGGAGGCGCAGACCACTCCGCCACCGGCGACGGGCTCGGCGGAGAAGCGCTCCGCCTGCAGGACCCAGTTGGTGTCCTTGCCGTCCCAGTTGTACGTCTCGGCGGGCGTGAACTGAGTGAAGTCATCCTGCCACAGGGCGTTTTCGCCCTCATCGGCGGGGAATGTCAGCGCCTGTGGCGCCTCCGGAGCCGCGCTCTCCAACGTGAGCGGCGTCACAGGCCCGTCGCCGGGCCGCTCGTAAGCCTCGATCTCCGACACCTGTCGGGCGCCCTGCCGCGAGGACAGGGCCGTGACGCGCACCTTCAGGCAGGGCACCGCCGGGGACAAGTTGTGCTCGACCACGGTCTGCTCGTTGCCGCGGATCTCGGCCCGGTGCACCTCCCCATCGGGCCCCTGGAGCTGTAGGTCGTAGTCCCTGAGGTTGGGGGTGTGGATCACCACCCGGCCGATGGGATGGGCCTGCTGCATGGTGAGCTCCAGGGAGGCCGGCCTGTCGCCGGCGTGGGTGACGGCCCAACCCATGTCATCGGTGATGCCGTTGATGGCGTAGTAGTAGAACTGATCGAACCACGGGGCGTAATGGCCGTCCGAGGCCGAGGCGCGGGTGCCGCGGCTCACGTGGAGCAGGTTGCCGGGCTTCGCGGTCTCGGCCTGTCTGCGCGCGAGCTCGGCCTCAACCTCGGCCGTCGTCGGGAAGTCCGCGGCCGCCGGGTCGGTGGTGTAGATGCGGGCATCGCCCTCCTCGAAGTGGTCGGAGAAGCCGCCCTCGGCCAGGTTGACCCTGCGTCCCTCGGACATGACGATGAGCTCGGACAGCCCCTCAAGCAGCGGGTGGGCGATCGTGGCCTCCCGCACTCCGGGTTTGTGATTGACCACCACCAGGTACACGTGCCCCCCGCAGGAGCGGAGCCAGGCGGCCATCTCGGCATCGGCCTCCACGGCCGGGCGGTCTCGGGGCGCCGGCTGAGCCATGGCCTGCTCCAGGAACTTCACCTCTCGCCAGACGTAGGGCAGGCCATAGCGGTACTCGATCTCAGGCATGAAGAAGGGGTCTGTGTAGCCAATCCACGCCCGGCAGCCGTAGGCCAGGGAGACCAGATACTGGTTGCGGAACACCCTGTAGGGGTACGGCGGGGCGCTGCCGTAGTCGGCGGTGGTGTGGGCCTGGGAGGAGGCGTGCCAGGGGGTGAGCATGATGGTCTGCCCCGGCCGCAGCACCTCGTGGCAGCGCTTGAGGAAGTTGGGGACATAGTCGTAGTTGGGTGAGTACGGGTCCGGGGCCAGGATGTCGGCACACTTGTACCCGTGGGTGACGATGCCGTCCAGGGTGTCGTTGGTCACGATCACCGGATGGTACGGGTCTTCCTGGCGGAAGAACTCGTAGAGGCTCTCGAGATAGTCGGAGCGGGTATTGCTGATCTCCGGCTCGTCAGCGATGTAGTAGCTCACCAGACCGGGTTGGGCACGGACCATCTCAATCAGCCTGCGGAAGAACTCCCGGGCCTCCCCGCTGGGCGAGGAGAGGGTCCTGTGCTCCTCGGGAACTGTGTGGCCGGGCTCGCGCCAGAGGCCGAAGACATACGTCAGCCGTCCATTCTCGATGGAGACCACGGAGCGGATCCCATGCTCGTCAAAGGCCTTCGTGATGCCGGAGACGTCCGGAGCGATCGGCACTACCGGCGTCTGGAGGTTCTGCAGGGCCACCACATCGGCCCGTGGGTCGTCGGTGGGAACCGACCCGTACCAACCGATGCCCACGAAGGGCGTGCCATTGAGCAGTATGTTGCCGTGCTCGTCGATTCTCACCTCATTACCCGCGGTTGGCGGCGGGAGCTTGCGGATGGTCTGCGTCTCGGTGGCGAGGACCTTGCCCTCGGCATCGTAGGCCTCCACCACGAGCCGGTACGTACCCACGGCTTCGGGGGCGCGTACGGTGTGCTCCCCCTGCAGGCCTCCAAGCACCGTACTGCCCACATCGAACCGCCCGGCACTGTCTTCCAGGTGGCAGCGCAAGGATTTGGCGGCCGCCGCCACGTCCGGGGCCATGTGGGCGCGAAACACAATCTGAGATAGCTTCTCGGTGGCGTAGATGCAGTTGCGATAGCAGGGACGCAGGACGGTGATGGAAAGCGGCTTGTACTGAGCCGATACTCTGCGGATGGCGGACTTGTACAGCATCCCCGTGGCGGCATCCGAGAGCGCGATCAGGCACCTTGCCTGGGCCAGGCTGCCGGTGAGCGTGAGGTCCGGGAAAGCAAGGTCGGCCTCGGCCCCGACGGGCAAGGCGACCGGCTCGGTGGATACCGGCCCGGCACCCTCGGGGAAGAGCTCCAGTGTCCCGAGCAGGCGGCGCGAAGTGCCGGAGTGGTTCTTGACCCGCGTGGTGATCCCCAGCTTCGTGGCACCACCGGCGTCACGAGAGATGGCGACCTTCGGCTCGCCGAGGTCGAAGGCGAAGCGGCGGAAGTCCACGTCGACGCCGGAGAGCTTCCCAAACAGCCGCGGCTGGTGGAAATTGCCCTTCAGCGGCGTCCAGGTGGAAAGCTGCAGTTCGCCGCCCGCGTGGCGCTCGCGGGTCACGTTCCACAGCCAGTCGGAGCCCGCGTCCTCGTTGAGGATCAGGCCACCGAAGGGGATGCGTACCTCCACGGTCCACTTCGCGGCGGCGGCATCCACACTCGCCGCCGTCTCGATGGCGCAGTCCCAGAGCTTGCCATGCACCAGACCGTAGTCGGCGCCGTAGTCGTCGTACCATACGCCGCGGGTGTTGATCAGGAAGTGGTGGTAATAGCGGCCCTCGCCGGCGGGGTCGAAGAACAGCTCGATGCAGTCATCGGCCCAGACGGTGCCGTCGTGCTCGAGGGTGTCGGCCTTGATGGCGTCGGGGCTGGGCTCGTCACACTCCACGGCCACCCACAGGCCCCAGTCGTCGTAGAGCACCTTGAAGCGGGTCTGGACCTCAGCGGGGCGCGGCTCGCCGGCGTTCTCGGAGGCGGCGCTGGCGCTGACGAAGTCGCCCTGCCACTGTGCGGCGTCCCAGGCGGTCTCGTCAAGGACACCATCGAGGGTGACGGGCTCGGCGGCCCGAACCGCCTGAGCCGCGGACTGAGCGTGGCTGACACCACAGAGAAACAGAAGCAGGAGAAGGCGTGGCAGTGGTCGGCCGAAAGGTCCCATCGCGGGTGTCCTCCTGTGAAAGGTCACTGCAACGGCGCTGACGGCTGCCTCACCCCCGGCCATCTCTCCCGCCGGGCGGGACCGGGAGAGGGAGCACGGCAACGGCGACGACAACGGCAGGCGGGACAGGAGCCCCGCCGGGACGGTGGCCCCAAACGGCTTGTGCCCACGGGCAGAACAGTGCTTCGCCAACGGCGCTTGACCCCCTCCCCCTTCTGCCAGACAAGGAGCGGCAGGCCCCGACAGGGAACCTGTCAAGAGGTTGGACGGACACGCGCGGCACGATGCCCGCGTCTGCGCCAGGTGGTGGCTGTGCCCTCCATCGTGCACCGGTATATTGCGTGGCCACTGCGCTGCATCCTCCGTGACCCAAGGGAGGGCGATGGCATTGAGGACCCGCCAGGCACCACGAGGGCTTGTGAGTCTGGGAGCGATGGCGCTCCTATGCGCGGTGGAGCTGTCCCCGGCGGCCGGGGCCACGTGGGAGGTGATGACCCGCGACAGCGTCGGGCGCACGATGGCTCCGTACCTGTCGTCTCTGGGGCGGGGCGAGCCGGGCGTCGGTGCCGTCCGCTCGGACACATTCACGCTGGATGCGGACATGGTCGGCCTCGAGATCTGCGGCTGGGACGGCAGGCCCGAGCAGCGCGCCAACAAGAATTGGTTCTGTCTGTGCGACGCCGAGACCGGACTGGCGCTACTCTCCGTTCCACCTCCCAACCAGGACAGCATGGCCCCGGTCCGCTGGGACGTGCTGGAACTCATCGGGAGGAGAGTGTACTTCCGCGCGGTGGATGCCCTGAGCGGCAGCGGGTTCTCGTGGATGGGCTGGCAGAACGTCACGGTCGGTGACCGCACCCTTCTGGGCAGCCTGACGCCGGGTGTGTGGCCGCAGGGCTGGACCGAGGAGACACAGCCCGAGGGGACATCGGTGGACGAGTGGCTGCGCTGCTCCACCGCCGCTGCGGAGTTTGCCGTGGAAGTCCAGGACCGGCCTCCTACCTGGGGCGTGCTGACCGTCAACGGCGAGCGCCGCACGTGTGAGCCATACCTGTCTTCGTTGCGCGGTGGCGAGCAGGGCATGGGAGCGGTGCGCTCCCCGGCCTTCACCCTTGACGCCGCCACCTACACCTTCGTCGCCATGGGCGCCGATAGCCCCACGGGCGACGCCGGCCTCAATGCCTTCCAGCTCATCGATGCCGAGACCTCGAGGATCCTGCGCACCGCCGAGCCGCCGGTGGGCAATAGGCTGGTGCCCATCACCTGGGACACGGCGGACCTGGTGGGCCGGCGGGTGCTGTTCCGGGCGGTGGACGGCAACGATGCCGGCGGCTGGGCGTGGATCGGCTGTGACAAGGTCCCGCTGGGAGGGGGAAGGGTGGCGAGCTTTGAAGACCCGGCGGCGATCGAGGGGTGGCGCGAGGAGAGCCAGCCGCGGGGGACGCCGGTGGGTGGCAGCAGACCGGCCGCCGCGAGCCTGTGGGAGGTCGTCGAGGCCGAGTGGGAGGCCGAGGACGCCGGGAGCGGCGTACGCTGGGCGCTGTGGGAGAGCAATGACAAGGCGGCCCCGTACCTGATGGCGCGGCTTTGCCGCATCATCGAAGGCGGCTTGTCCCGCGGGCGGCAGTTGCTCCGCGACTATCGGGAGGCCGGTGGCTCGCGGCGCGAGATCCAGGAGCTGGGCTCGCGACTGCGAGAGCTGGAGCGCCGCTCGGAGGAGCTGACGAAGGCCTCGACGGACACCGCCGGCTGGCGCAGGCTGCGCCACGATCAACGCGTGCTGCTGCGCGAAATCGCCTTCGCAAGCCCCCTGCTGGACTTCGACCGGCTGCTGTTGGTGAAACGGTTCACTCAGCAGTCCTATGCCGACATCAACGTCAACCACCACGCCTGGGGCTCGCGGCCCGGAGGCGACATCTGCATCCTGGGCAGCCTCCGCTGCCTGGCAACGGCCGCGGGCATGGGGAAGTGGCCCGCGGTGACGGACCTGATCGCGGGCCGCCTGGGGCCGGGCAACGTGCACGGCATCGACCTTAGCTGGGACGCCGGCCGGGTGCTGTTTGCCTACAGCCGCAATCCGTCGGGAGTGCCGCCCGAGGGCTGGCTGAGCCGGCCGGCCAGCTACGACCTCCACCGTTCCGTCGATCTTCTGCACCTGTACGAGATGGACATCGACGGCAACAACCTCCGTCAGCTCACCGACGGGGAGTGGAGCGACCTGAACCCGTGCTATCTACCCAGCGGTGACATCGTCTTCGAGTCTGAGCGCTGCGGCTTCTCCCTGCAGTGCAATGAGTACGACAAGGACGAGGCCACAACCAACCTCTACACCATGCGCCCCGACGGCAGCGGGGTGCGGCGGCTGGCGGTGACCAAGGACGGCGACTGGTACCCGCGGGTGAACCACGACGGCTCGCTGATCTACTCGCACTGGGAGTACCACGAGCGGAGCCTGATGTACCTGCACCCGCTGTGGACCATCCGGCCGGACGGGACCGGGGAGGACCCGTACGTCAAGCAGCATTTCAACTATCCGGTCGCGCTGACTGCGCCGCGCCCAATCCCCGGCAGTCACAAGGTGCTGGCGGTGGCCACCGGCCACCACACACTGGCCGCGGGGCCGCTCGTCATCGTGGACAGGCCGATGGGCATCAACAACGAGAGCTGCCTGACGCGGGTCACGGGACCGGGTGTGTGGCCGGAGCTGGGCGGAGCGGCCCCCGCCTCCGGCGTCCCCGGCCGGCGCCTGCCGCCCGGTGAGGGCTGGTACATGGACCCCTACCCGCTCTCGGAGACGACGTTCCTTGCGTCCTACTGCGACGGCTCCATGCAGGACGAGACCGGCTACGGGCTGTACCTGGTGGACGTGTATGGCGGCAAGGAACTCATCTACCGCGATCCGGCGATCTCCAGCGTCATGCCGATTCCGCTGAAGGCGCGGCCGCGCCCCCCCGTCGTGGCCGACGCCCGCGACGCCAGGGCGCAGGACGCAGCGTGCCTGGTGGCCAACGTCGCTCACGGCGTGCCGGAGCTGGGGCCCGGTATGGTGAAGTTCCTGCGCATTGCCGAGCCGGTGCCGTGGCCCTACAACAACGAGAGCGGCGGCCAGCGCTACGAGCCGGATGCCAAGGCGACGGGAGTGAACTGGACGCCGGTGCGCATCCTGGGCACGGTGCCGGTGGAGGAAGACGGGTCGGCGTACTTCCGCGTCCCGGCGGACAAGGCCCTGTACTTCCAGGCACTCGACGCCCAGGGCATGGAGCTGCGGCGCATGCGGACGTATGTGAGCTTCCAGCCCGGTGAGACGAGGGGGTGCCTCGGCTGCCACGAGACCCGCGAGCAGGCGACGCCGCTGACCCGGAGTGTCACGATGGCCGCGCGCCGGGGCGCCTCGGAGCCGACGCCCCCGCCGTGGGGCCAAGAGCCGCTGAGCTTTCTGCGCGACATTCAGCCGGTCCTCAGCCGCAACTGCCTCCATTGCCACAGCGGCCTTAGGCCCGCCGGCGGCGTGGACCTCTCCCCCGGACTGACGACGGACTACAACCGCGCCTATGATGCGCTGATCCGTGACAAGCCCGACTTGGTCTCCGTGTCGAACAAGAACGACGACACGCGCATCACGCCGGTGCTGGAGTACGGCTCGCACCGCAGCAGGCTGGTGACGGTCCTGCGTGAGGGGCACAAGGACCGCTGCCGGCTGAGCGAAGACGAGTGGCAACGGCTGTACACCTGGATCGACGCCAACGCCATCTACCACGACGACTTCATCTGCAAGCGGCCGGAGGCGGACTTGCCGTACAACATGGCTGAGGACGGGCAACTGTGGGCGAGTATCGACGCGATCCAGCAGCGGCGCTGCGCCTCGTGTCACCAGGGGCAGGCTCTGGCGCGGCCGGAGTGGGTGGATCTGGGCGCTCCGGAGAGGTCGCTGTTCATCGCGGCGCCGCTGAAGGGAGCCAAGACGCCCTCCGGGCGGAAGTGCTCGCCGGCCGTGTACGAGAGCACGGATGACCCGGACTGCGCGGCGATCCTGGCGCTGCTCGAGGAGGCCCGGGAGAAGACCTGGGAGAAGCCGCGGAGAGACCTGCGCTGCCTGGTCGGGAACCCGGAACTCATGGCCCTGGTGGGCTTCCCTGTAGACGACGAGGGCCAGAGGCGGGCGGCGAAGTAGGGGGCGAGGCGTCTTCCGTTCCACCCACCGGGAGACCTTCCGCGGGCTCACGCCCACGGCTACCATTGTGCCGCCCCTGGCGGGGCTGTACGGCTGACGGCGAGCCCTGGTGGCCTCCGATGAGGCGGTTCCGGCTCACCTTGCGGGTCGGAGACCCGCCGGCACGGAGGCTTTCCGACACGGTTGCGGGTTCCGATAAGGCGGTTGCGGCTCACCGTGCGGGTCCCGCCCGGCGAGACCCGCCGGCGCATCGTCGCGGAGCCCCGGCGGTCGATGGTTCCCACGCGACCTTCCGCGGGCTCACGCCCACGGCTACCATTGTGCCGCCCCTGGCGGGGCTGTACGGCTGGCGGCGAGCCCTGGTGGCCTGCGATAAGGCGGTTGCGGCTCACCGT